>ENA-UEYD01000018-UEYD01000018.1-human-gut-metagenome-genome-assembly--contig:-NODE-18-length-128324-cov-16.324483_pt1 | contig 128324 bp, 108 predicted proteins | sample MGYA00242907_ERZ507875 | MGnify/ENA primary metagenome ERZ507875 (study PRJEB26167, sample SAMN06115506) | human gut metagenome | host: Homo sapiens | place: China:Shandong | collected 2015-08-07...
GCGTCCGCCGATCATGCGGGCCTCGATGAGATAGCTGTTCTCCGGCGCGACGGTGATCTTCACCTCCGGCGTGGTGATCTCGAACTTGCCCGTGCCGAGAATGTTCTTCGGGTTCAGCGCGGCGTTCTCGCCGTACTGCTTCTCGCACTCGCGGCGGAAGCTCTCGACCTTCTCCTCGCTCACGCCGCTCTCGGACAGGATGCCGCCGACGTCGCCGACGGTCAACTCCAGCGGCGCGGGATCGCGGCTCTCCTTATGCTTGCCAGGCGCTTCGGCTTTACCGTCCTTGTCAACCCCTTCCCCGAGTGGGGCGCGAGCCACACCGTCAGGCTCGGCACCGAGGCGATGGCGGACTGTGACGCCATTCTCTATCAGGTCGCCGACCAGCCGCTGCTGCGGCGCGAGAGTGTGCGTGCGGAGGTCGAATTTTTCCGCCGGCACCCCGACCGCATCGTCGCGATGGGACACGGCGGCGTGCGCGGCAATCCCTGCATCTTCCCCGCCCGCTTTTTCCCCGAGCTGATGGCGCTCGAGGGCGATCACGGCGGCAGCGCCGTCATTCGCCGTCATGAGGACGCGCTGACGCTCTTTGAGATCTCCCCCGACGAGCTGCGCGACGTGGACACGCCGATGGCGCTCGCCGCGCTGCGCGACACGCTCACGTGAGCTACGGTGCCGTCATTTCGCCGCGGAGGTCCTGCTCCATCAGCGCCTTGACGCGCTCCTTCTCATAGCCGCAGGAAAAGAGATAGTAGAGCTTGGCGACGGCGGCCTCGGTCGTCATGTCCAGCCCGCTGACCGCGCCCGCTCTTTTCAGGGCGTTCGAGGTCTCGTAAGCGCCCAGCGCCACCGCTCCCTGCGGACATTGCGAGCAGACCGTCAGCACCGTGCCGTTGTGAAAAGCCTTTTCGATGATCGGCAGCAGCGCGCCGCCGTCCCCGGGAATGTTCCCCGCGCCGAAGGTCTCGATGACGATGCCGCGCAGCCGCTCGGTCATGATCTGCTCAAAGAGCGAGAACTGAATGCCCGGGAAGACCTTCAGAACCCCGATGGGAATATTCTCCAATAATTGCAGCTTCAAAGCGCCTTTCGGCTTCGGCAGGAGGGCGCTTTCGTTGTAGCGGATGGTAATGCCCGCATCGGCAAGGCTCGGGTAGTTCGGTGAAAGGAAGGCGATCAGCCCGTCGGCGGAGAACTTGGTCGCGCGGTTGCCGCGCAGGAGCTTCCCGCCGAAGTACAGGCAGACCTCATGCACCTCCTCCGCGCCCGCGATAAGCAGCGAGGTAATAAGATTGTCGCGCCCGTCGCTGCGGATCTCGCACATGGGGATCTGCGAGCCGGTGAGAATGACCGGCTTTGCCAGTCCCTCAAGCATAAAGGAAAGCGCGGAGGCGGTATAGGCCATCGTGTCCGTGCCGTGGAGCACCACAAAGCCGTCGTAGGCGTCGTAATGGTCGGCAACGAGCTGCGCGATCTTGTTCCACTCATGCACCGTCATGTTGGAGGAGTCGAGCAGCGGGTCCATTTCGAGCATATCCCAACGGGGCATCTGCTCGGCGTACAGGTCGGGAATGGCCTCCATCGCGCGGCGGAACTGCCCGCTCTGCGGGGCGTAGCCGTTCTCCGTGCGCGTCATGCCGATGGTCCCGCCGGTGTAGATGATCAGAACATTTTTCATACGGCTTACCACCAATAGCGCGGCATCTTGGGCCGCTCATACGGCGTTTTCATCAGCGGAAGGCTGGTGCGCATCTCGCCGTCGAGCGCGAAGTACGCGCCCGCCACGGCGGGGGCCGTCGGAATGGTCGTAATCTCGCCGATGCCGATGGCGCCGAAGGCCATGTCCTGCCCCTCCTTCTCCACCAGAATGCTGTGGATGGGCGGCACCTGATCGGCGCGGAACAATCCCAGCGTACCGAACCTTGCGCTGGGGATGCAGTCGTAGAGCGGATAGTGCTCCGTCAGCGTGAAGCCGAGCGCCATGGTGACGCCGCCCTCGATCTGCCCCTCGCAGGAGAGCGGATTGATCGCCTTGCCGACGAAGTGCGCCGCGTCGATCTCGCGGATCGTTCCGTCGTCGTTGAGCACACACACATGGGTAGCGTAGCCGTAGGCGACGTGGCTGATGGGATTTTCCACGTTCTGCGCGCCCAGCGGGTCGGTCTTGGCGAGGTATTCGCCGTAGAACTCCTGCCCCTCGAGCGCTTTCCAGTCCACGCTCGCCCCCTCGGGCAGCTCGGTGCCGACCGTGCCGCTGCTGTTGCCGCCGGGCAGTGATTCCATGCCCTGCCGGTGCGCGATGCCGGAATAATCGGACACCCTCACATCGGCGCCCGCCGCCGCGAGCAGCTTCTGACACGCCCGCCGGCAGGCTTCGCCGGTCACGAGCGTCTGGCGCGAGCCGGAGGTCGTGCCGGAGTCCGGCGCGTTCACCGTGTTGGCGGCCTCGTAGACGACATCCTCGCGCTCACAGTGCAGCATGGTGCAGACGATCTGCGTCAGCACCGTGCCAAGTCCCTGTCCGATGCAGGACGCGCCGGAGCGGATATGGAGCTTACCGTCCTTGACCGCCACGATGCAGCGGCCCGTATCGGGAATGCCCACGCCGACGCCCGCGTTCTTCATCGCGCAGGCGATGCCGACGTTCCTGTTCTGCTCGCAGATGTCCTTCACCGCCTCGAGCGTCTCCACCAGGCCGGTGGACGGCGGCGCGATCTGCCCGTTCGGCAGCGTCTGCCCGGGGCGGATGGCGTTGCGGTAGCGGATCTCCCATGGGGAGATGCCCAGCTCGTGTGCCATCTTTGTGAGCGTCATTTCCATGGCGTAGCAGGTCTGCGTCACGCCGAAGCCGCGGAACGCGCCCGCGGGCGGGTTGTTCGTATAGTACGCCTTGCCGGTGATCTCAAAATTTTCGTAGTGATAGGGGCCCGCCGCGTGCGTGCAGGCGCGCTCAAGCACCGGGCCGCCGAGCGAGGCATACGCGCCGGTGTCGGCGACCACCTCGGCCTTGACGCCCTGAATGAGTCCGTCGCGATTGCAGCCCATGGTGATGGTCACCTTCATCGGGTGCCGCTTCGGGTGGACGAGCATACTTTCCTTGCGGCTGAGCTTCACCTTGACCGGACGGCCCGTGAGATAGGCGACAAGCGCCGCATGGTGCTGCACCGTCATATCCTCCTTGCCGCCGAAGCCGCCGCCGACGAGCATATTGGTCACATGGATCTTTTCCTTGGGAAGCCCCAGCAGACGGGAGACCTCCCGCGCCGTGTCGTAAGCGCCCTGATCGGTGGAGAGAATGGTCAGCCCGTCCTCGTCGGGGTAGGCGACCGCGCACTCCGGCTCGAGGAAGGCGTGCTCCGTGTACGGCGTTTCGTAATGATACATCAGCACATAGTCCGCGTCGCGGATGGCCTGATCGGCGTTGCCGCGGCTGACGTGCTTTTCGCACAGCAGGTTGCCGGACTCATGCACGAGCGGCGCAAAGGGCTGGGAGGCATAGGTCGGGCTGAACACCGGCTTGAGCGGCTCGTAGTCGATCTCGACGAGCGCCTTTGCCTGCTCCAAAGCCTCCTTCGTCTCCGCCGCCACAAGGCAGATGGCGTCGCCGAGGTAGTGGGTGATCCTGCCGACGGGGATCATCGCGTCCCAGTCCTGCTGCAGATGGCCGACCTTGATCTCCCCCGGAATATCCTCCGCGGTGTAGACGCCGACCACGCCGGGCAGGGCCTCCGCCTTTTCCTTATGGATGGCAAGCACCCGCGCGCGGGGATATTTGCTGCGCACGGCGCCGGCATAGAGCATACCGTCCACATACAGATCATCCGGATACTTGCCGTAGCCCTGCACCTTTTCCGCCACGTCCACGCGCACAGCGCGTTCACCGACGCCATAGCCTGTCTTTTCCTCCTCCGGCAGCTTGCCGTTGCGGAAGATCTCCGCCGCGAGCAGAATGCCGTCGATGATCTTCACATAGCCCGTGCAGCGGCAGATGTTGTTGCGGATGGCGAACGCCGCCTCCTCGCGCGTCGGCGCGGGATTCGCGTCCAGCAGCGCCTTGGCGGAGATGACCATGCCCGGGATGCAGAAGCCGCACTGCACGGCTCCGGCCTCGCCGAAGGCGTAGGTAAAGGCCTCCTTTTCAAAGTCGGAAAGGCCCTCGACCGTGACGATATGTTTCCCCTCCAGCTTGTCTGTCTGAGGGATGCAGGCTTTCGTCGGCTTGCCATCGATGAGGACATGGCACGTGCCGCACGCACCCTCACTGCACCCGTCTTTGACGCTGGTCAGATGCAGCTCGTCGCGAAGATAGCGGATGAGTTTTTGATTTTTCTCCACCGTGACCGGTGTACCGTTGACAACAAACGAAGCCATTTCAGATCTCCTGTTCACGAGAAAATCACAAATATCACAATTATTTTGGTTGCCTAACTAATTTTATTGTAGCACAAGCACAACAAAGACGCAACACAAATTCTGAATTCCGATATTCTATTTTCGGAATCACGCTTTTTGCCTCAAATCCTTGACAAATTTCTCCTGATGGGCTAAGATGTCGCCATACCTGCAAGGGGCGCTGGCGCAAGCCGGCTGTGATGCGGCGTATCGCCGTCGCTGTCCCTCAGACCTGATCCGGGTAATGCCGGCGTAGGAATGCAAAGAAGTATCTTGCCTGAACTTTGCACCGTGACGTCGACGCCGCGGTGCTTTTTTGCGCCGCGGCGCGGGCAGGGATCATATTTTTAGGAGGAATCCCTTATGAGCAACACGTCCACCCATTCCACCACCCGCCGCCTGACCGAAGGCGGCATCTGCATCGCGCTCGCCCTTGTGCTGAGCTATCTCAAAATTCCCATCGGTCTGTCGTTTGGCGGCTTCGGCGGCTCGATCACCCTTGTGATGGTCCCGCTCATCCTCTTCGCCGTGCGCTATGGCGCGCCCTGGGGCATCCTCGCGGGCGTCGCGTTCGGCACGCTCAAGTATTTCTTCGCCGAAGGCTTTGCCGTGAGCTGGGTGTCCATCATCTTCGACTATTCCGTCGCCTACGGCGCGGTCGGCCTCGCGGGCCTTTTCCGCGTGAAGAGCAACGACTATTCCAAGCTCCCGCTCGCAGCCTTCGTCGGCTGTGTCGCCCGCTTCGTCATTCACTTCATCTCGGGCGTGACGGTCTACGCGCAGTATATGCCCGAGGAATTCATGGGCATGACCATGACGTCTCCCGTGTTCTACTCCGTGCTGTACAACGGCACATATATGCTGCCGAACACGATCCTCGCGATCATCATCTGCGCGCTGCTGATGAAGCCCGCAGCGAAGCTGCCAAGCGCAGAGTAAAAAAATAATATGGCAGCGCGACAGCGCTGCATTTGTTCCCTGCGCCGCGCAGGGGTGCGATAATAAGGGAGGGGGATCTCTTTTTCAAAAAGAGATCCCCCTCCCTTACACCCTCCCAGAGAAAATTTTCATTGCAAGCGAGCAGCTCGAAGAGGTGCGATGCTTGCCGATTGCACTTCCCTGCGCGCGGCGAAGCCGCGTTAGCATTGCTATACGATTTGGCCTACTTCTATCATCCGCTGCCGCTCTGCTCATCTTGTTTTGGTGCAGCCTAATCATCTGACAATGCATATCGTCTTGGTAGTGCGTACTGCGGCGAGCGCCAGCAAAGCCGCCTCGGCAGGCAATAGCAAATCTGTACAAGTCCAAAGTAGGCGGAAATTGCGTAAGGCTACCGAATCGCAGGCAAAGCGACAGCGAAGATAGAAGCAAACCAAGTCGTTTAGATACAACACCCGGCAGGCACCTGATTCCGCAGGACGCGCAGCTCTTCAAGTGCCAATCTGCCAATGCAAAGCCTTTCTCTTGGGGTTCCAAAGGGGCCATTCTCTTTTGCGAAAGAGAATGACCCCTTTGTCCCGTTCCCCTGCGGAGTGCAGGGGAAACACGCTCCCCGCGCAGCGGGAATGTTGTATTTACTTCTTGCGCTCCACCAACTTCTGGTATTGTTCCGAGATTTTCTTTCGGATATTTTCGATCTCGCGGCTTCCTTCCTCCTGCGTGTCGAGGACGAAGTTCTTCGTGCCGAGTTTGAAAAACAGCATGAACGCCTCAGTCACCATGCGGCGGGTCTCGCGGTCGAGGTTTTTATAGGTCTTGAGCATCGCTGCGGCGCTTTTGAGCTTTTCCTCGGTGAGCTCGCTGAGCGTTTTTGCGCCCGAGGCGGTGAAGACGCTGTACAGCGCATCGGCCAGCGCTTCGCGCTGCTGGGTGTTGAGCGAATCGGCCCAGGACGAGAGCGTTTCATCGACGAGCTTTCCCTCGCGGGAGAAGTCGTCGAGGTGGACAAACTGCGTACCCAGCACCTGCCAGGAAAACCCGTCATGCTGGTAAAGGCCGTCATAGGTCGAATGCACGACCTGATAGTGCTTTTCATGCTCCATCAGCATGCCGACGACAGACGTCTGCGGCAGGATGGTATGGATGCGGCTTGCGATGCGCTTGTGGCCCGGCGTCTCGCTGATGTCCCAGGCGAAGCCGGGGCCGTCGTTATTATGGACGGCGACGATACGCTCTTGGATCTCGCCGCTGCTCTTGGCCGCGCTGTAAACGGCGAGGTTGCCGCCCTTGGAATGCCCGCCGATACGGATGGTCTTGTCGCTGTACTGCCGCGCGACGCGCGCGACGTATTCGACCGCCTGCTTCTGCGAGGGGATCTCCTCCAAAAAGCCCATGTTGAGGTCTTCCTTCCACCCCACGATCGTATCGTCCGTGCCCCGGAACGAGATATAGATGCTGCCGTTGCCAAGGTCGATCGTCAGCGCCGCAAACTGCTGCTCGATGGAATCGTCAAGCAGCGCTGTGTAGCCGTTAAGCGTCATATTGCGAAAGCGCGGGCTCGTCATCAGCTTGCGCAGCATTTTCGAGATCGTGTCCGGCACAAGGACACCCATGGGGACGTCCTTCCCGCCATGGCGGGCGAAAAACGCCTCCGCCGCCTCATTCAGCGGCAGGCCGCGCCCGAGCTCGGGAGGCGGCACGATGCCGTCAAAGTCAACAAAGCTCAGCTCTGCCAGAATCAGCGCGTCCACCTCGTTGAACGGCGAAATTTCGAGCGTCAGATCCCCGCGCCAGTCCAGATAATCCATCAGATTTGCCATATCGTTAACCTCCGTCAATGGGTCTCGTTTTCTTTTATCGTATGGCGCGCATAGCCGCTGCGCCACAGCCGCACGGCGCGCGCTTGCAGCGCCTCGGGCTTGTTGGGGAGTTTTTCCGCCGCGACCTCGTCTAAAAGCCGCGCAAGCACCGCGCCGATCTCACGCCCGTGGTAGCCGAGGGCGGCGAGGTCTTCCCCGCTGATCTTGAGCTCGTGGATCGAGCAGCACGCGCCCTCTGAGATCAGCTCGTCGTAGATTTTCTGTGCTTCGTGCCACGGCGCCTGCGCACGCTCTAATCCTGCGGGGACCTTGGCGGCGTTGTCGGCCTGCTTGGTGTAAAGCAAATTCTGCACCGTCTCCGTGCCGAGGCGCGCCATCTCCTTATGGATGGCCGCCCGCTCGGGGCGGAACATGTCGTCGAAACAGGCGAGCTGCGCTCGAATTTTGCCGCGCAGCGCCTTTTCAAAGTGCAGCCGCGCCATGATGTCCTCCGCCATTTGAGCGGAAATCGCCGTGTGGCCGTAAAAATGTCCGACGCCCTGCTCGTCAAACGTCCGGCACAGGGGCTTACCGAGGTCATGGAAGAGCATCGTCCACCTCAGTTCGCGCTTTGGCGGCACGGCGGCGACAGCGCGCGCCGTGTGCCCCCAGACGTCGAAGCAGTGGTGGTAATTGCACTGGTCAAAGCCGACGCAGGGTGAAATCTCCGGAATCGGCACGCCCAGAATGTCTGGAAAGGTCAAAAGCGTTTCCCCCACGTTCTCACCGAGCAGGAGCTTGTTCATCTCCGTGTACACGCGCTCATGCGCAACGTGGGCGAGTAGGCCGCGCGCCTCATGCGCGGCGCGGGCGGTCTCCTTCTCCGCCGAAAAACCGAGCACAGAGCAGAAGCGCACGAGCCGTAAAATGCGCAGCGCGTCTTCCTCAAACCGCCGCTTCGGCTCGCCGACGCAACGCAGGACGCCTGCTTTCAGGTCTTCCTGCCCGCCGTAGGGGTCGACGAGTGTGCCGTCCGGCGACAAAGCGATGGCGTTGACCGTGAAGTCGCGGCGGGCAAGGTCCTCTTCAATGCTCGTGCCGAACGTGACGGAATCTGGGTGGCGGTTATCCCTGTACGCGCCGTCGCGGCGCATCGTCGTAAGCTCGATGGGCAGTCCACCGCTCACGACCGTCACCGTGCCGTGCTGTAATCCCGTCGGGTGCGCGCACTCGCCGAAAAGGCGCAGCACCCCCTGCGGTGGGGCGTCGGATGTCATGTCGTAGTCGGACGGCGCTTTGCCTCGCAGCATTTCGCGCACGCAGCCGCCAACCAGGTACGGCGAATAACCCGCGCCTTGCAGCGTGGTGATGACCGTTTCGACTTCCTTCGGTAAAAAGAGCATGGAACCCTCACAAAAAATCAAATTTTTAGCATTGCACTCCGTTCGCCGCTATATTATAATAGAAAATCCATAAAAAGTAAATCTCCTGTGCTCCGCACAAGGAAAGGATTTGATACAATGACTAATCAGAAGGATATTTTCTCCTATCTCGTCCCCGGCAAGTGCGCGCATCTGGCCGGCATCGGCGGCGTTTCGATGAGCCCGCTGGCAGAGGTGCTGCACGGCATGGGCCTCAAGGTCCAGGGCAGCGACATGAACGACGGCCCGTCCGTCGAACATCTGCGCTCGCTCGGCATCCCCGTGGCCATCGGCCACGCGGCGGACAACCTCGGCGAGTGCGACTTTGTCATCCGCACCGCCGCCATCCACGACGATAATCCCGAGATCTCCGGCGCGGTGACGCGCGGCATCCCCGTTTTCGAGCGTGCGCAGGCTTGGGGCGCTATTATGAAGGGCTACAAAAACGCCCTCTGCATCTCCGGCACGCACGGCAAGACGACGACCACTTCGATGGCGACGCACATCTTCATGGCCGCGCAGAAAGACCCGACCGTCATGATTGGCGGCACGTTACAGCTGCTTCATTCCGGTTATCGCGTCGGCAAGGGCGATACGATCATTGCCGAGAGCTGCGAATACTGCAACTCGTTTTTGAGCTTCTTCCCCACCGTCGCGGTCATTTTGAACGTGGAGGCCGACCATCTCGATTTCTTCAAGGACTTAGCGGATGTGGAGCACTCGTTCCGCCGCTTTGCAGAGCTCGTTCCCATCGGCGGACACGTCGTCGCCAATATGGACGATCAGGGCGCGCGCGATGCGCTCAGGGGCATTTCCCAGCCGATCTTCTGGTTCAGCTATGACGATCCCGCCGCGCAGTGCCGCGCGGAAAACGTCGTCTGGACGGACGGGCTTCCGAGCTTTGACATCTATATCCGCGGCAGTTACTACGCTCATGTTTCCCTGCGCGTGGGCGGCAAGCACAACGTGATGAATGCACTGGCCGCGGCGAGCGCCGCATATCTTCTCGGCGTCAGCGGCGAGGCCGTCGGTCTCGGCCTTGCAACGTTCACCGGCGCGGGCCGCCGCTTTGAGTACAAGGGAAGCTTCCACGGCGCGGACGTCTACGACGACTACGCCCACCACCCCGGTGAGCTGCACGCGCTGCTCGAAATGGCGAAGACGCTTCCCTACAAGCGCATCATCTGCGCATTCCAGCCGCACACCTACACGCGCACGAAGGCGCTGTTTAACGATTTTGTCAAAGAGCTGCGCGTACCCGACGTCGTGGTGCTGGCGGAAATTTACGCCGCGCGCGAGCAGAACGATATCGGCATTTCGTCGATGGACCTGAGCCGCGAGATCCCCGGTTCTGTCTATTGCCCCACGCTCGACAAGGTGACCGCCGCGCTTGCGCGCATCGCCTGCCCGGGCGACCTTATTTTGACCGTCGGCGCGGGCGATATATTCAAGGCCGGCGAAAAACTGCTGAAAGAAGAAAAATAAAGCGACATGGAAATCTCCCCGATCTATCACAATTCCCGCCCCGAGGGTGAGCTGCCCGCGCAGGAAACGGCCGCGTTCGACTTTCTGGATTCCCTCGGCATCGACTATGAGCGCGTGACCCACGAGCTGGCCGACACGATGGAAAAATGCGACGATGTCTCCGCCGTGCTCGGCGTGGACGTCTGCAAAAACCTCTTCCTCTGCAACCGGCAGAAGACGAGCTTCTATCTTTTATGTATGCCGCCGCACAAGGCGTTTCATACGAAGGATCTGAGCCACCAGATCGGTTCGGCCCGCCTGTCGTTCGCGCCGGAAGAGCAGCTTTGGGACTTGCTGCACTGTACGCCGGGGTCAGCGACGATCCTCGGCCTGTTGAACGATGATGAAAACCGCGTGCAGCTGCTCATCGACAAGGAGACCTATGAGGCGGAGTATTTCTCCTGCCACCCGTGCCTCTGCACCTCGACCATCAAGCTCAAAACGAGCGACGTCAAAAATATGCTGCTGCCGAAAGTGCACCATGAGCCCATCGTCGTGGAGCTGTAAGAGGAAAAATCAAGCAAAAAGGTTCCGAAGAGACTTCTTCGGAACCTTTTATATGAGCTCTTTTACTGTAAGGTATATCGGCTTGTCAACGTCCGCATCAGAGCAGGTACAGACGCCGGCGGTGTAGTCGGGGAACGGTTCGAGCGCGAAAACGCGCTCATTCGGGAAGCTCGGCACTTCCCTGTCCCGCAATGCGACGGCGCTGATCCCCGCGCGCTTGCAGCGGCTCTCCCGCTGCACCCAGAGGCGCCAGAAATCGGCGTCATTTGCCGCATGAAAGCGCGTGCGCATCGCGCCGCTCACAGGGCGAAGACACTCGATATCCGCGCCGATTGGCTCGTTGTGAACAGCCAGCAGCGCAGCGCCGCGCGTGTGGCTCAGGCTGAAATGAACGTCCGGATGCGAAGCAAAGTACGGCTTGCCGTGCTCGCCGTAGGAAAGCTGCGGTAAGTCCTCCAAGCCGTAAAGTTCATGCAGTGCACGGCAGAGCAGCGCGTAGGCGCAGAGGGGTTCCGATGTTTTGATGCGGTCTTGCCGCTCAGGTGGCAGAAAACGCGCGAGCGTGGACCGTTCCGCTTCTGAGAGCGGTCGATCTAATTTTACCGCATACAACCGGATATTCACGATGTTCCGCCCCCTTTGCGCAGCGATTCCTGTGGAAATTATAGGAGAAATGGCGCGGTCTGTCAAATTTTCTCCGCGCAGAAAAGTTTTTTTGAAATTTTTCCGTCAAAAAAGAGGAAAGTAACCATTTTCGGCGTATATATACCATAGACAGAAAAATGTTCCGTGCGCAGAAGTGAGAAAGGAGGACGCCATGGCCTTTGACCGTCAGTTTTTGGACGAGCTCATCGCCCGCAACGACATTGTCGACGTTGTCAGCAATTATGTCTCGCTCCAGCCGCGCGGCGGGAGTCTGTGGGGCTGCTGCCCCTTTCACAGCGAAAAGACGCCTTCGTTCCACGTGCTGCCGGACAAGCAGCTGTGCTACTGCTTCGGCTGCAAAAAAGGCGGCGGCGTCATCAACTTCATCATGGAGGAGGAGAACCTTTCCTTCCCCGATGCGGTGCGCTTTCTCGCACGGCGCGCGAACATGCCCGTGCCGGAAGAAGAGCACAGCGACGAGAGCCGGCTGCGTTCGCGCATCCTGTCGCTCAACCGCGACGCGGCGCGCTTTTACTACGATCAGCTCTACTCGCCCAAGGGTGCGCCGGTACTCGAGTATATGAAAAACCGCAAGATCACGCGGCGCAATGCAACGAACTTCGGCCTCGGCGCATCGGCGGACGAGTGGGACGGCTTACTGACCGCGATGCGGAAAAAGGGCTATGGCGACGGCGAGCTGCTTGCCTCGGGTCTTGCCATCCGCGGCAAGAACGGCGGGTTGTACGACAAATTCCGCAAGCGCCTCATCTTCCCCATCATCGACGTGCGCGGCGATGTGCTGGGCTTTGGCGGGCGCATCATCAGCAAGGACGATCCGGGCGCAAAGTATATGAACACGCCCGAGACCATCGTTTACAGCAAGCGGCGCGTTTTATACGGGCTGAACCTGGCCAAAAAGAGCAAGCGCAGCAACATTATTTTGGTCGAGGGCAACATCGACGTCGTGATGCTGCATCAGGCGGGATTCGACAACGCCTGCGCCTCGATGGGCACGGCGCTGACGACGGAGCAGCTGCAATTACTCAGTCGCTACACGAAGGAGATCGTGCTCTGCTACGACAACGACGACGCGGGCAAGGTCGCGACGCAGAAGGCGCTGACGCTTCTCAATAACACCGACTTTCAGGTCAAGGTGCTCGAGCTCCCCAAGCGGCTCGTCGACGGAGAGTACATCAAACAGGACGCGGATGACTTCATCAAGTTCCAGGGTAAGGACGCCTTTGAGCATCTGCTTTCCGGCAGCGAGAGCGGGATGGACTTCCGCATGGCGCAGCTCAAGTCAAAGTTCGACCTCAAAAGCGACGAGGGACGTATCGGCTTTGCCGAAGCGGCAGCAGGATTGCTCTCCACAGTGCCGAACGCGGTTGAGCGCGAAATTTACACCGTGCGCGCGTCCGAGGCCGCAGGCATCACGCCCGACGCGATGAAGATTGAGGTCGAGCGCGCGCGAAAACGCGCCCGCTACAAGGAAAAGCGCGAGCAGGAGCGGCGGGACCTGAATCCCGCGGCGTCCGCCCAGCCGCGCGAGCGGTCGATCCGCTACACCGACCTTCGCTCGGCGCTCGCCGAAGAAGGCGTGCTGCGGCTTTTGACGCTGGACGATTCCCTCTTTGGCGAGAATCCGCCGATCCGGGAAGAGGACTTCTCCTCCCCCCTCCTGGGCCGGTTCTTCACGGCGCTGCGCGCACAGCTGCGCGAGAGCGGGCAGGTGAACATCCCAGCGCTGGCGGAATTTTTCACGTCGGAGGAGATCAGCCACTTGATCGGTATCCTGCAAAAGCCGGAATCGCTCAAAAACGGCACGCAGGCGCTCAGCGACTACTGCACTATCATTTTAGACGAAGCGCACAAGCGCGCGGCCGTCAATGAAGATCCCCTGATGGCCGCGATGGAAAAGAATAAATATAAGGGTAACGGAGGAAAGCAAACATGGAAGAAAAACAGCTGACCAGCAGAGAGCTGGAGGAACAGGCCAACGCGCTGCTCGCCGAGGCGGATTTTGAGGAGATCAAGCTGCCGAAGAAAGCGAAAAAGGCCGCAGCGGCCAAGAAAGCGAACGAGGATACCGCGCAGGCGGAAAAGCCTGCGGAGAAGTATCCCCCGCTGGATGAAAAGCTGGTCGCCTCCCTGCCCGCGGCGGCGCTGCTACAGGGCAACGAAAAGCTCATGGAGATCTTTGCCAAGGGCAAGGCCAAGGGCAAGCTCAGCTCCAGCGACCTGATGGAGACCATCGACGAGATGAACCTTGAGAGCGAGCAGCTCGACCAGATCTACGACTCGCTCGAAACGCTCGGCATCGACATCGGCACCGCCGAGGCCATCGACAGCAGCATCGACGATGTGGAGCCGCCGATGGAGGAGATCGCCGAGATCGAAGAGGAAGAGCTTGTCGACCCGAACGAGCTGGTCGACAGCTTCTCGACTGACGACCCCGTGCGCATGTACCTCAAGGAGATCGGTAAGGTGTCGCTGCTGTCGGCGGACGAGGAAATTTCGCTCGCGACCGCGATGTCCGCGGGCGTGGAGGCCAAGCAGAAGCTCGAAGAGGCCGAAAAGAACGGCACGGAGCTGAGCGAAGAGGAAATGAAGGCACTCAAATCTGCCGTCAAGAAGGGAGAGCGCTCCAAGCAGCGCCTGGCCGAGGCAAACCTGCGTCTCGTCGTGTCCATCGCTAAGCGCTACGTGGGCCGCGGCATGCTGTTCCTCGACCTCATTCAGGAGGGCAACCTCGGCCTCATCAAGGCCGTCGAAAAGTTCGACTACACCAAGGGCTACAAGTTCTCGACCTACGCGACGTGGTGGATCCGTCAGGCCATCACTCGCGCCATTGCTGACCAGGCGCGCACCATCCGTATCCCCGTTCATATGGTCGAGACCATCAACAAGGTCATCCGCGTGTCCCGTCAGCTCTTGCAGGAGCTCGGCCACGACCCCTCTCCCGAAGAGATCGCCGCCGAGATGGACATGCCCGTCGACAAGGTGCGCGAGATCCTGAAGATCGCGCAGGAGCCCGTCTCCCTCGAAACGCCGATCGGCGAAGAGGAAGACAGCCACCTTGGCGACTTCATCCCCGACGAGGGTGCGAGCGAGCCGAGCGAGGCCGCGTCGTTCACTCTGCTGCAGGAGCAGCTCGTCGACGTGCTCTCCACCCTCACCCCGCGTGAGGAGAAAGTCTTGAAGCTGCGCTTCGGCATCGAGGACGGCCGTCCCCGCACGCTCGAAGAGGTCGGCAAGGAGTTCAACGTCACGCGCGAGCGCATCCGCCAGATCGAAGCCAAGGCGCTGCGCAAGCTCCGTCACCCCAGCCGCAGCAAGAAGCTCAAGGACTTCCTGAACTGAGCAAAAACAAAACGAAAAATTAAAATGCATGGTCAAGTTGCAGAAATGCGATTTGGCCATGCTTTTTTCTTGCATTTTGCAGGATTTCCGTCAAAAATCTGCTCAATTCTCTCTCAATCACTGTAAACCTGTGAAATATTTATGGTTGACAGTCAAGAAGTTCTCTGGTAGATTGTAAACATCATTTTTCTTGGAGGTTTACAATGTCAAAGACCAAGCAGCTTGTATTTTGCAGCCTGTTTACAGCGCTGATCGCTGTGGGCGCATTCATCAAGATTCCCGTTCCCGTCGTCCCCTTTACCCTGCAATATCTGTTCACGATGCTCGCAGGGCTCATCTTGGGCCCGCGCCTCGGAACGATCTCCGTGACCGCCTACATGCTGCTGGGCCTTGCCGGCCTTCCCATCTTCACGGAGGGCGGCGGACTGTGGTACGTGCTCAAGCCGAGCTTTGGCTATATCATCGGCTTCTGCATCGGGACCTACGTGACCGGCACGCTCGCCGCCAGACTGAAAAAGCGCACCGTAGCCCGCTATCTTGCTGCCAATCTGGCAGGCCTCGCCGTGGTGTACGCCGCGGGGATGATCTACTACTATGTGATCTGCAACTACGTGCTGAACACCCCCATTGCGGTGGGCTCGCTGTTCCTGTACTGCTTTGTTCTCGCCGTCCCTGGCGATACCGCACTGAGCGTTCTGGGCGCAGTTCTCATCAAGCGTCTCGCTCCGCTTCTGGAGCGCAGCGGCATCTGGACCGTCTCCGGAACGCCCAATATTCCTCAGGCGGCAACGGCAGCAAGATCTTGACAAGCACACGGAGGTAACGCGATATGGACATACTCAACTTGGCACAGGAGATCATTCACGGTAAGCGCCTGACACGCGAGGATGACCTCTCTTTCTTTCTCACCTGCGATTTAGAGCCGCTCTGTCAGGGTGCGGACGAGATCCGAAAGGCCTGTGTCGGCGACAAGGTCGACCTCTGCTCGATCATCAACGGTCGCAGCGGCCGCTGTCCGGAGGACTGCAAATACTGCGCGCAGTCCGCGCACTATCACACGGAATGCGACGTTTACGACTTCCTCCCTGAAGAGGCGATCTTAGAGGCCTGCAAGATGAACGAAAGCGAGGGCGTGGACCGCTTCTCTATCGTCACCGCGGGAAGAGCCCTGACCGGCGAGGAGTTCGATCAGGCGATCCACGCTTATGAGACGATGCACCGCGAGTGCAAGATCGACCTGTGCGCGTCCATGGGCTTTTTGAGCGCCGAGCAGCTTCACCGGCTGCACAAGGCGGGCGTCACGAGCTATCACCACAACATTGAGACCTCGAAGCGGAACTTCCCGAACATCTGCACCACCCACACCTACGACATGAAGGTGGAGACTCTGAAAAAGGTCAAGGCGGAGGGCATGTGCGCCTGTTCCGGCGGCATCATCGGCATGGGTGAAACGTGGGAAGACCGCCTGGACATGGCGGTCAGCCTTGCAGAGCTCGGCATCGACTCCATCCCCATCAATGCGCTGATGCCCATCCCCGGCACCCCGCTTGAGCATCTGCCCCGCCTGACGGAGCAGGACATCCTGCGGACCATTGCCTTTTTCCGCTACATCAATCCGGAGGCGAACATCCGTCTGGCGGCGGGACGCGCGCTGCTGACCAACGACGGCGAGACCGCCTTCCGCGCGGGAGCCTCCGCCACCATCACCGGCAACATGCTGACCACTGCCGCCTGCGCAACGATCCGCAGCGACCGCAGCATGCTCGCCTCTCTCGGGCGGGACGTGACCCCCGCCTATTGGAAGGAGGCGTGAGGCATGGCAAAGGCTCTTTTTGTCACGGGGACCGGAACGGACGTCGGCAAGACCTATGTCACGGCGCTGATGGTGAAAAAGCTGGCGGAATCCGGAGAGAACGCTGCATACTATAAGGCCGCTATGAGCGGCAACCGGCGAAGGAGCGACGGCAGCCTCATCCCCGGCGACGCCATGTTCGTACAGCAAACGGCGGGACTTTCGCAGCCGCTTGGCGAAATGTGCCCTTATGTCTATGAGCATGCGTGGTCGCCCCATCTGGCGGCGCGCTATGAGGGGAATCCCCCCGAGCTGCCGGTCATCCGGCAGGGCTTTGAGGCCGTGTGCAGCCGCAACGATTATGTCACCGTCGAGGGCAGCGGCGGCATTCTCTGCCCGCTTCGCGCAGAGAACGGCAAAACGCTGTGGCTCGAAGACGTCATTCGTGCGTTGCAGCTTCCAAGCGTGATCATCGCGGACGCGGGTCTTGGTACCATCAACAGCGTGGTGCTGACGGCAGAGTATATGCAAGGCAAAAAGCTCCCTGTAAAGGGAATCCTCTTTAATCACTTTCATCGCGGCGACACGATGGAAGAGGACAACATCGCCATGTGCCGACAGCGCACGGGCCTGCCCGTGCTCGCCTGCATTCCCGACGGCGCACAGGAACTTCCGATGGAACCAACCGATTTAGCAGCACTGTATGAGGAGGTATCGCTGACATGATCTGGTATCCGTATGAGCAGATGAAAACCATGAAAGCCCCCTATAAGATCATCAAGGCAAAGGGCGTCCATCTATACACCGAGGATCAGGAACTGATCGATTCCGTCTCCTCCTGGTGGTGCATGATCCACGGCTATCAGCACCCCGAGCTGACGGCCGCCATTCAGAAGCAGGCCGCCAATTTCTGCCACGTGATGCTGGGCGGACTCACCCACGATCCGGTCGAAAAGCTGTCGGCCAAGCTGGAAGAATTTCTGCCGGGCGATCTGAACTACTGCTTCTTTTCCGATTCCGGCAGCGTGGCTGTCGAAGTCGCCCTCAAGATGGCGCTGCAATACAACACCAACCAGTGCGACGATCATCCGGAGATGAAAAAGCGCACGCTGATCCTCGCACTGGAGCACGCCTACCACGGCGACACCTTCAAGGCGATGGAGGTCGGCGACGACGAGGACTATCACTTCGCCTTCGACAAAAAAGAGGGCGTCGTCCATATCCCGACCGAGATCCCCGCGCTCGAAGAGGCCTTTGCCCTTTATCACGACAAGCTGAACTGCTTCATTGTCGAGCCGCTGCTGCAAGGCGCCGGCGGCATGAGAATGTACGACATTTCGTTCCTAAAGCGTGCCCGTGAGCTGTGCGACAAGTACAGCGTGCTGCTGATTTTCGACGAGGTCGCCACCGGCTTTGGCCGGACGGGCAATCGCTTTGTGGCCGACCTGGTCCTGCCGGACATTCTGGTGCTCGGCAAGGCGCTGACCGGCGGTTATATCGGACATGCGGTGACGGTCGCCAACGAAAAGGTCTTCCGCGGCTTCTACAGCGACAACGAGCGCCACGCGCTGATGCACGGCCCCACGTTCATGGGCAACGCCCTCGCCTGTGCCGTCGCGCTCAAGGGCATTGAGATTTTCGAACGCGAAAACTACATGGGAAAGATTCAAAAAATCGAGGAAATCTCCAAGCGCGAAATGCTGGGCTTTTCCGACGAGCGCATCAAAGAGGTGCGCGTGATGGGCGGCTGCACCTGCGTGGAGGTGTACGATCCCAAAACGCTGGAGGGCTTCCAGCAGTATGCCTATGAGCGCGGCGTATTCAGCCGTCCGTTCCTGAGCTATATGTACTCCATGGTCCCCTATGTCATCGAAGAAGACGAACTGGTGCAGATCTTCACCGTCATGAAGGACTGGTTCCGCCGCGGATGACTTCCCTCCCCTCTCGAAAAGCAATTAAATCAGAAAAAGGCAAAGGCCGGTCACTTGCGTGACCGGCCTTTGCCTATGGTGAAGGTTCTATGGCTGCATTTTTATTCGCCATCGGCGAGGAACTTCTCTTCCAGCACGAGCTGATAGGCCTTGTTGATGTCGTCATAGACACTGCGGTTGCTCTTCATCTCGGGAACGACAGCTCGCAGCACATCGTAGGCCTTCTGCGTACCCTTGCCAAGGTGGACGTAGTCGCCGTTATCGTCGCTCTTACGCAGATCGACGGCCTGAGAGGCGAACAGTGCCTCCATACCCACGAGATAGCGCAGGTTGTCGACCATCTGGCGGCACTTGGTCACGGCCAGCGGCAGGTTGCTCGCGTGGTCCTCAATGGAGCCCTGCATGGGATAGAAGTCGACGGACGACGGGGTCGTGAGATAGCGGTTCTCCGCGTCGAGGCAGGAGAGCACATTCTGCACCTCGTCATAGCCGTGGGCGCTGCCGTTGCGCGGGGCAAGGAAGCGCGGCAGGTGTGTGAACTCGGGCATGCACATGCGGATCAGACGGTAGTTGACCGCGCGGGACAGGTGCGCCAGCGCGATAGCCAGCATCTCGACGCCGATGACGAGCGACGTCGTCTCGAAGTTCGAGTTGACGAAGACGTCCTTCTTGTCGAGCATGATGCAGGGGTTGTCCGAGGGGGAGTTGATCTGGATGCTCAGGAACTTCTTAACGTAGTCCAGCGCGTCCTCGACCGCGCCCGTGATGATAAAGCCGCCGCGGAAAGTCAGCGGGTCCTGCAGCGCGTGCTCGGGACGGTTGTCGCTGTAAAGGTAGCTGCCCTCAAGATCCTCGCGGCAGCGGGCGGCGCAGCGGATCTGGCCGGGCAGGCCGCGCAGCTCGTTCACGTCCTCGCGCATCGGCTCGATGTTGCCGTTGAGGCCCTCGTAGTCGAGGCAGAAGATGCGGTCGGACATCTTGACGAGATTCTCGACCTCGTGAACAAGGATGGCCGCGGTGCCCTCGCCCTGGCTGTTGGAGAGCATGATGGTGTGCGTGTCCTTGAGCTGGAGATGCAGGGGCTTGAGGCCCTCCTTCTCCATGGCTTCCTTGGCGCTCACGACCTTGCCCTTGTAGTTGACGTCCTCCTCGCCGATGAAGGCAAGGCCGATGTGGGTGATGGTGGTGATGTCTGCCTCGCCGACGGCACCGCGGCGCGGGATGCGCGGCGTGATGCCGTGGTTCAGGAAGTCGCGGTAGCTGTTCGCCAGGTCATCGGAAGCGCAGGATGCGCCGATGAGCATGTTGTTCAGGCGGATGACCATCATCGCGCGCACTTCCTCGTCCGTGTTGAACGGAGGAAGGCCGAGGGAATGGGAGCGCAGCATCATGCGGTTCTGCGTCTCCATGAAGTCCTCGTCGATGGTGACGTCCTTGTTCTGGCCGACGCCGCGGTTGAAGCCGTAAATGGCCTTGCCACCCTTAGAGAGCTCCTGCATGATCTCGCGGCCCTTGGCAAGGCGCGCGTAGGCATCGGCTGCGATCTCGACCTTGCGGCCGTCGTAAGCGACGTCATAGACGTCCTGCAAAGTCAGGTCGTGGCCGTTCAAAATCAAAGTGTCCATACTGCTTGTCCTTTCGTAATTTTCATTCAGTCGTTATGTTTAAGCATCGTGACCGCGGCCAGTTCTTCACTGGCGTTGATCTCGATTTGATCTCCGGTTTTTACTGCATTGTAAAATTCGTCCTCCACGTGGTCGACCATCGGGATCTCCATGATGATGGCCGTGGAGACGAGCACAGTGTCTGGCTCGCGCACAATAAAGCCAAGCGGCGCGGCGCCGTTGAGTTCGAGCTTGTAGAGCCCGTCCATCTGCACGACGGAGCTGCCCTTCCCGCCTGGGAAGACAAGAATTTTATCCTTGACGCTCACACCCTCGAGCGCGTGGCCGACTTCGGTCACGACGCCGGTCTTCGGGTCGGTGTGGTAAAAGAGGATCTGGTCGGTGCAGGTGAGCACCTCGCCTCTCACCTTGCCCGCGGCGATCTGGCGACAGGAAAATGTCTTTTTCATCAGCACACCCTCCCCTGCTTTGCCCAGTGGATGCAGGTGGCCGTGTCGCGCACGGCCATGCGGATGCCCGCCGTTTCCATGTAGTATGCGCCCTTGGGCGAATCCGTCACGCCGGGCTTTCCGGCAAGATAGCCCCAGCAACATGCCTCGTCCACGCAGGTGTCGGCGATCAGGTCCGCGCCAAGGTCCAGAAGCCGGTCCTCGAGGCCGCTTTCTTTCGCCTCGCGCTTGATGGCGGCGGACGTCAGGATATAGATGTCGGCCTTCGCCTTCTCGCCGCCGAGCAGTCGCTCGACTTCTTCGATCTGCGCATACGTGTAGTGCGGGCAGCCAAGAATGCAGTATTCGATGCTGCCGTCCGCCGAGGGAGAAAACGCCTCAAGCGTCTGCTCCAAGTCAGACTGTGTGATGGTGACCTCCCTTTTCGGCGCTTTGCCGCCGAAAAGGTCGAACCCGTGCGCGGCCTCCGCCGTGACATTTGGAATGTGGTAGAGGTCGTAGCTGCCCGAAACATTTAGCTCCGCGCCGAGCGCGATGAGCGCCTCGGTGCTGATCTTCTCGGGAAGGCCAAGGAACGCTGGAATACCCTTGCCGATTTTCTTTCCGCAAAGGCCGAGGACGGCGTAGTCAAAGTCCGACTCCATCTTCGCGTCCACGCGGACGACGATGTCGGCGAAGCGGTTCTCCTGCAGAAGCATCCCGTATTCGGGCGCGTAGCCCGTCACGGCGGCGCAGAGGGCGCTGGCCGCGCTCTCGCGGTTCGTGCGCGCGCCGAGAACGGCGTTGGCGTAAATCGTGGCGTTCGTCTCGGAAAAGGCGATGATCTCGCCATACGACGGGACGTTATCGGCAAGATACGGCGTGCAACAGTACGTCAAACGTGCGCCGAGTCCGCGGTAGATACGCTCGGTCTTTCGCATGTTTTCGACGGCGGCATCAGTCAGCCGAGAACGGAAATAGTCGACAGAGTAACCGGGATTAACTGTCGGCGCGATGGCGCAGGATGCGCCCGCGTCCAGGAGCTTGCCCGCAAACCAGATGTCGGCCTCCTGCGCGCTGAGGGATACGTGCGCGCGGCTGACGGGAACCAGGCGCTCCGCATCAAAGCACTTGCCCACGCCGATCTGGATCTGCATGGCCATGGCCTTACCCTTGCCGAACGCGCCGTCCAGCATTTTCTGCTGGTGATCCGTGAGTTTCATGGACCTCTCCCCTGCTTACTTCTTGCCGACGTCCAGGTTACCGGCCTCGGTGTCGTAGCCGGAGTAGAAGCCCTGGCCGGTCTTCATGCCGAGGTGGCCCGCATCGATCATTTCCTTGAGCTTTGCGGGCGGCTTGTCGCGCTCGTCTCCGCTGGCGGCGTAGTAGGAATTTTCAATGTTGTAAATGGTCTGAAGGCCGATGAGATCCATCAGCTTGAACGGGCCGATGTTGCTGTGCCACTCGGTCATCCAGCCGCGGTCGAACTCGGCGACGTCGGTGACATAGCCGTTGGCCCACAGGTACAGGCACTCGCGCTTGACGGCGCGCCACACGCGGTTGATGGAATAGCCCTTGATCTCGCGCTCGGTGATGACGGGCTCAAAGCCGAGGGTGTGATAGTGCGCGATAGCGGCCTTCTTCGTCTCCTCAGACGTACTGGGGTTCCACATCATCTCCAGATAGCTGTTGCGGATGGGGTCGTCGTGGTCGACGGAGAAGGTCATGGCCTTGCGCCCGTCGCTCACATCCTTATAGATATCGCTCATCAGGAGCGAGGAGGTGTTCGAGTTCAGATAGCAGTGCTTCGGGCAGACCTCGTCGAGCTGCTTGAAGACCGCCTGCTTGACTTCGATCTTCTCCGGCACGTTCTCAACGACGAGGTCAGCGTCCTTGCAGGCCTCTTCGAGCGTCGTCGCGTAATGGATGCGGTCGCGGACAGCGTCGGCCTCGTCCTTTGTGAGCTTCCCCTCTTCAATGAAGTGAGCGAGCCACTTGTCGATCTTATTCTTGCAGGTGTCGATCGACGGCTGCGTGCGGCTGTAGCCGGTCACGTTCTTGCCGTAGAGCGCGTTGCGGAAAGCGATCATCGACCCCTGCGTGCCAATGCCGACAATGGTTACGTTTTTGATGTGATCTACTTCAGACATATTGCACCTCTCAAATTCCGGAGGGAGGAACTTCTGCGCCTCCGTTGTGATGATGGTAGTATAACACGCCATCGTTGAATTCGCGTTTATCTTTCAACGCTATCAATAAAAATTTTTTAAGGAGCCGCTTTCGGCCCGCTTTTAAGGGAATGACCTGCCCTATCGCCCGCCAGATCAGCGAACGATAGAGCAAGAGAAGGCAAACCCGGAAAGGTCTGCCTTCTCTTGGAGCATTTGAATTACTTCTTCTGAGCAGGAGTCTTACCGAAGGTGAAGACCTGATACAGATAGCGCAGGAAGATCGCGGTGGTGGAGATACCGGCAACCAGCGGGGCGACCCAACCGATGATCCAGTCGATACGGTTGATGATGCCGAAGCTGTAGAACGCGGCCAGCGCCACATAGACAAGGCACAGAGCGCCGTCGATGCCGAGCCACTCGACTTTGATCTCCTTCTTGTACTCTTCCTCGCTGACGGGGCCGGAGGAGGTCATGATCATGCCCTTCTCAATGTTCACACCGTCGGGCTTGGCAAAGCCGGTGTTGAGAACCTTACCGAACTGGTTGCCAATGAGGAACGCTACGAAAGAAATAGGCAGAGACACGAGCATCGGATCGACGTTGCCGCCGAGGGCTTCAATGCTGAGGGGATTAAAGTCAAACCAGAGCCAAGAGAGGATACCAACGATCATGGAGCAGAGTCCGGACATGTTGGTCTTCTTTCCATCGTACATGATGGCAGCCATCATGGGAACGAACAGCGCAGACATAGAGAGGCTCGTGACGAGGATCATCGCATCATAGACCAGCTTGAACTTGAACGCAACGCTCAGGCCGATGACACCGAAGATCACGCAGGCAATACGGGAAATGAAGATGGACTGCTTGTCGGTAAGGGGCTTTTTGCGCAGGACGCCGATGATATCGTTGGACACGATCTCGCCGCCGACCAGATAGTAGGTATCCATCGTGGAGATGATGGCGCCGAGCATCGCGAAGACGAACAGGCCGCGGCCAACGGGAGGCAGACCGCTGAGAACGAGCTGCATGTAAGCAACCTCGGGCTGGACGGTCAGCGCGGGATCCATCGCGCGGATGACGATAGCGGTGAACATCAGGCAAACGTCCATGCTCAGCCAGATGGAGAAGCAGGTCAGCATCGCGCGCTTACCGGTCTTGGGCCCGTTGGAAGCGGTGAAGCGCTGATAGAACGCGGGATCCTTATAGACGTTGATGCAGATGAGGATCAGCACGATGGCACGGCCCAGAGGGATGCCGCCGAACGGGGTCATCATCGCGGGATCAACCGTGCTGAAGATCTCGTCGAGAGCAGCGAAGCCGCCCACGCCGTAGAACGCGCTGGGGAAGACAAAAGCGACAGATACGATCATCAGGAAGAAGAAGATCATATCGGTGATGGCGACGCCGAGCAGGCCGCCAACGCAGGAAAGGCCGATGGAAATGGCAATGACGATGGCTGCGGCAAGGAACTTGTTCATGTTCCACGCAGCAACGCCGACATAGCCGCAAGCGCCGATCTCAGAGATGGAGAGGCAGGTCGCCAGCAGGACAATCGCGCCGATAAAGGAAGCAATGCGGCCGTAGAAACGGTCGAGCAGCTCGGTCATCGTGGAGTTGACCTTAACGGAAATGCGGGGAGCAACCCACAGAGCCAGCGGGAAACGCACAAGGTGCGCGCCGATGGACCAGATAAAGAATGCGGAAAGGCCCATGGTGGTAACATAGCCAACCGTACCGATCGTACCGTTGCCGCCGTACCAGGATGCAGCGATCGTACCGACCGCGAGAGACCAAGGCAGAGCCTTGTTTGCGTGATAGTAGGCTTCCATATCAGTGTTCTTCTTACTCATGAAGACGCTGATGGCGAAGATGCCGACCACGCACAGGACAATTGTAATATTGTCAATCAGTGTAAGCATTTTCTCCTCCTGTTGTTTCGTTGCAGAGAGGGATCTGCCTTCCTCCCTGCGAAGTTTGAGCGGGGTGCCTATTTTTTGCGTCTTCCTTACCGCAAAATTCGTTGCCTTTCCCGCGATGACGACACTATAGCACAGTAAAGTTGGAAAAACGTTGAATCGTTTGAACGGGGTAAATTTTTTTCTTTCATAATTTTCAACGCTGTTTTGACGGCTCACCATTATAATATAAACAATCAAAGTGACAACAATTTGTTTTATTTACCGCAAGGAGGTTTTTACAAAATGAGCGAAACTCTGATCTTAAACGGAAAAGACCTGACACTGGAGGATCTTTACTCCGTCGTTTATGACCGCCGCCCCGTGCAGATCGACCCTGAGGTCATCCCCCTCGTCGACAAATCCCGCCAGGTGCTTTTTGACATGGCGGCTGACGGCAAGCCCGTCTACGGCCTGAACCACGGCGTGGGCTGGAACAAGGACCGCGAATTCAGCCAGGACTTTTTCGAGCAGTACAACCGCAACCTCATCAACAGCCACTCCCTCGGCGTTGCGCCGTTTGCCAGCGTCGAAGAAGTGCGCGCGATGATGTGCATCCGCCTCAACACCGCCCTCTGCGGCCGCACGGGTATCGCCTCAAACATTCTTAAAATGTATGAGGAGTTCTTAAATCGCGGCATCCATCCCCGCGCCATGCGCCGCGGTGCCGTCGGCGAGGGTGACGTGAGCACGATGAGCATGATCGGTCAGGCCATGATCGGCCAGGGCGAGGTCGAATATCACGGCGAGATCATTCCCGCGATCGACGCCATGCGCGCCGAGGGCATCGAGCCCGCGATCCTCGGCCCCAAGGACGGCCTTTCCATCGTCTCCTCGAACGCGCAGGGTGAATCCATGGTGGTCCTGCTCGTCAAGGAGGTCGAAGAGCTCATCAAGCTGAGCGACGCCATCTACTGCCTGCACCTCGAAGGTCTCAACGGCGGCCTCCAGCCGCTCGGCGAGCGCGTGAATGAGGTGCGTGGCCTGCCCGGTCAGATCCACTGCGCCGCAGAGTGCCGCAATTTCCTCGAAGGCAGCTATCTCGAGCATCCCGACTCCAAGCGCGCGCTGCAGGACCCCCTCTCCTTCCGCTGCGGCGCGGCCATCAACGGCTCCGTCTACGATTCTCTTGAGTACGTCAAGAAGATCCTCGAACTCCAGATCAACCGCACGGACGACAACCCCTGCATCCTCTACGAGGAGGGCACCACATCCGTCAGCCCGAACTTTGAGGTAACGACCCTCTCTCTCGGCATCGACATGCTGGCCGCGGCGCTGTGCCACATGTCCCACGCCATTACGAACCGCCTCTACAAGATCGTCGACCCGGGCTTCACGGGGCTAAACCGCTTCCTGACGCCGCACGAGGTCAAGACCATCGCGTTCTCCACGATACAGAAGACCTTCGCCGCGCTCGATGCCGAGAACCGCTGGCTCGCCAACACGACGACGCTCGACATCACTTCCTTCGCCAACGGCATCGAGGATCACGCCAGCAACCTGCCGCTTGCCGGTATGCGTTCTCTCCGCATCGTCGACAACCTGCGCTACATGCTCGGCATGGAGCTCATGCACGCGGCCCAGGCCGTCGAAATGCGCCGCGACCAGCGCGCTGACAACCTGCTCAAGCTCGGCAAGGTCACCGGCCCCCTCAAGGACGCCTACCGCAAGACTATCCCCTACTATGATGCCGACCGCAACCTCAGCATCGACATTGAAAAGTCTTATCAGGTCATCAAGAACGGCTCGCTGCTCAAGGTCATCGAAGAGGCCGAGCGCGCGTAACATACAATCGCAAATGAAAAAGGACGCATCCGACTGGATGCGTCCTTTTTCTATGCTGTTTTTCGCGTTACAGGCGGCTCATCAACTTGGCGAAGGTATCCGCCGTCAGGCCGCGGGCGGCCTCAGTCTTATAGAGGCGGTTTGCCGGGCGGCAGTTGTTGTGGATGGTCTCGGCGACCATCGGCGTGATCTCTTCGACGAGCTTTTCATCGAGCACGCGGCCGCGCATATACTCCTCTGCGTCCGTCACGCGGATCGGCGTGCCGCCGACCGCGCCGAGCGACAGTCTCGCCTGTTCGACCTTACCATTTTCGTCGAGCCTGACGGCGGCGGCCAGTCCCTCGCGGGAGATGGACACGCGCTCGCGCGAACCGATCTTATGGAACGCGCTGACAAAGCCCTCAAACTGCTTTAAGCCGATCAGAACGGCCGTGACGGCCTGATCCGGCCGCAAGATCGTCTTCTGCGGGCCGGTGATAAAGCCGTTCACCGGCGTCACGCTCGCTGTGCCGTCGGCGTTCATCAGCTCAAGCTGCGCATCATACAGCCACGAGACCGGAAGCATGTCGCCCGCGGGCGAGGCGTTGCAGAGGTTGCCCGCCATCGTGCCCTTGGCGCGGATCTGCGGCGAGCCGACGTCGGACGCCGCGTCCGCGATGGCGCAGAACGCCTTGTCGTCCTTGAGTGCGGCGGTGATGCCGTTCATCGGCACCGCCGCGCCGATGCGCAGTACGCCGTTTTCTTTCGTGACGGTGTTCAGCTCGGGAATGAAGCCGGGGTAGATCAAAAGGTCGGGCGCGAACTTGCCCGCGCGCTCCTTGATGATAAAGTCTGTGCCGCCTGCGATAATCTTCGCCTTTTCCGTGGCGGCGGAAAGCGCCTGCGCGAGCTCGGCAAGCGTTTTGGGCGTTAAGCTCTGCACCGCGCTTCCCTCCTCTCCTTCGCGGCGCGCTTGACCGCGCGCACGATCTGGACATAGCCGCTGCACCGGCAGATATTGCCGGAGAGCGCCAGACGAATTTCATCTTCCGTCGGGTCGGGATTCCTGCGCAGCAGCGCTTCGGCGGACATGATCATGCCGGGCGTGCAGTAACCGCACTGGATGGCAAGCTCTTCGACAAAGCAGGTCTGGATGATATCGAGCGAGCCCATCTCGGCAAGGCCTTCGATCGTCGTGATCTCGCGGCCTTCGAGCTGGATGGCGGCGGTCAGGCAGGAGTGGACGGCTTCGCCGTCGAGCAGCACCGTGCACGCGCCGCATTCGCCCTCCGCGCAGCCTTCCTTCGTACCCGTGAGGTGCAGGTCCTCGCGCAGGATGTCGAGCAGGCGGCGGTCAGGCTCGGTCTCGAGCGTGACGGGCTTTCCGTTTACAATAAAATTAAGCGTCATGGTTCTCTCTCACCTCCGCCAGATATTTGAGAATGCAGTCGGGATCATACGGCAGCACCGAGAGGTTCGCGTGCAGCGCGTCGTTCACCGCGCCGCACACCGCCGGAGCGACCGGCACATAGCAGACCTCGCCGATGGATTTCGCGCCGAACGGGCCCTCCTTCGAGCGTCCGTCCTGCAAAAGCTCCACGCGGATGTTCGGCAGGTCGTTTGCAAGGAACAGATGATATTTGGACAAACTCTCCGTGCAGCGGCCGTCCTTCTGCATGGTCATCTTTTCGCGCAGCGCAGCGCCGCAGCCCATCTGCACCGCGCCTTGGATCTGCGCCTCGCACAGGCCGGGGTTGATGGCCTGACCGATATCGTGCACGGCGAGATAGTCGAGCACCTTTGTAAAGCCCGTCCAGGTGTCGACCTCGACATGGGCGAAGTGCGCGCCCGTCACGCCGGGGTTCGTCACGTTCGAATAGCTCGCGTAGGCCATCAGGTTGCCGGCGTGGGTGTGCATGCTCTTTTTGGCGAGCTCGGCAAACGAAAGGAGCGGCTCGTCCTGCCCCGCACGGCAAATGTGGCTGTCGTTTAAGAACAGCTCGTCTTCTGGAATATCCAGAAGCGTAGACGCCGCGTGCAGCATCTTCTTTCTCAGGGCGTTCGCCGCATCCTGCACGGCGCGGCCGACCACATAGGTCGTGCGGCTGGCAAAGCAGCCGTAGTCGATGGGCGTGACCGCGGTGTCGCCCTCGGTCATGTAAATCTTATCCTCGGGCACTTTCAGCACCTCGGCGGCGATCATGCGCATCGCCGTCACCGTGCCGCAGCCGTGGTCGTGCAGGGTGAAATTCGCCTGCATCGAGCCGTCGGCATTTAAGCTGATGCTGCCCTCGCCGTAGTCATTGAAGCGCGGGAAGTATGTATTGCCGTGACCGCCGATCCCGATGCCGACGCCCCTGCGGTAGCGCTGCTGGGAGGCGTTGAACGCTGCGTCCTCAGCTTTCAGCTTGTCCCAGCCGAACTTTTCGCTGCCGAGAGTGATCGCATCGCCGATGCGGATGTCTTCGAGCGACAGGTGGAGTTTCTTGTCCTCTTCCCCACTGCGCGCCACATTCTTGAGGCGAATCGCAAGGCGGTCCATGCCGAGCTTTTCCGCCGCGGCGTCGAGCTGGCGCTCCATCATCAGCGCCTCTTCTGCCGCCGACCAGCTGCGGAACGCGCCGGAGACCGGCGAATTCGAGCTGATGACCTGTCCATGATAGTGCATGTATGGAATGCGGTAGCAGCGCGTCGGCTTACCGGCCAGCGCGCGGACATAGTCGCCCGCGTTGCCGATGTAAGCGCCCGCGTCAAGCGTCACATCGCAGTAAATTTCCTTCATCTCGCCGTCGGGCGTGTAGTAGCCGCGCGCGCTCATGCGCATCGCGCCGCGCACGATCGTGTCGGTCATCGCCTCGCCGCGGGAGTAGACGAGCTTGACGGGGCGGCAGAGTTTTTTGGCGACGAGCGCCGTGACGGGCTCTAAAAACCACTCCTGCTTGGCACCGAACGAGCCGCCCATCGTCGCCTTAACGACGCGTACATGGCTCTCCGGCATCTCCAAAAAGTCCGCGAGCACGGTACGAATGCCGTGCACGGCCTGATTCGGACAGTAAACGGTCAGCATGTCGATATACGGATCGTAGTCAGCGATGCAGGCGTGCGTCTCCATCGTGGCGTGGTGCAGGCGCGGCAGCTCCATCGTGCTGCACACCTCAATGAGCCCCTCGGCGTTGCCCTGCTTCTCGCCGACATCCAGCTCATATTCGTCGCGGACGGGTGTTTCGCCGTCCAGACAATTCTTGCCCGCGAGCGTATCATCAAAGCCGATGGAAAACGGAAGCTCTTCATACTCGACTTCGACAAGACGCGCGGCCTTTTCCGCCGTCTCCTGGTCGCAGGCCGCAACCGCGCCGATCTTGTCGCCGACAAAGCGCACGTAATCGTTGAACGCACACTCTTCGTTCGGTAAGTATGCCTGGTCGAAGTTCGAGCAGTAGCGGTTATACTTGCGGTCCGTGGTGTTCAGGCAGTGATAAACGCCGTAAACGCCCGGAATCTCCAGCGCCTTTTCCGCATGGACCGCCTTGACATAGCCATGCGGGATCTTGCTGTGGAGCATGCAGAGATACGCCATATTGGGCAGCGAGAGATCGCCGGCGTATTTGGTATACCCCGTGGCCTTGCCCTTGGCGTCGTGGATCGGACGCGCTGTTCCAACGTAATTCAAATGGATGCCTCCTAAACTAAACGGGCAGCAAAAGGCAGACCCGTACTATTTTGATGCTGCCTTTATATCATACGCGCGTTGAATTAGCGTTGAGGTATTCGACCATAGCGTTATTTTTCTCTTAGAATATCGTATTTTCGTCGAAGTACTTGCTATTTTTCAACGGTTTGAGTATACTATCTTCGTTTACTGCACTAACGTGTTATTTCTGTTGGGAGGCCTTGACATGCCTGAGTTAAACGCAAAACTGTTCGGTACGCCCGCCGTTTCCGTCGACGGGCGGGAGATCACGCTCCCCTATAAAAAAGCCGACGCTCTTTTGTACTATTTGATCCTCAAGCGCAAAACCACCCGCAGCGAGCTCATCGGCCTGCTCTACGAGGATACCGATTCCGCCACAGCGCTCAAAAATCTACGCCACGCGATCTACACCATCCGCAAGGCGTTTGCCTTCGATCCCTTCGTCCCCGGCCAGCGCTCGATCGTTGAATTCTCCGCCGACGTTGAGATTGCCTGCGATGTCTACGATTTTGAGCGCGGCGACATGCTCAGCGCCTATCACGGGGAATTTCTGAAGGACTTCAATGTCTCCCACTCCTCCGCGTTTGACGCATGGCTGAGCGATCAGCGCAATCTCTATCAGTCGCAGTACCTCCACCAGCTTTTGGCGGCGGAAAAAGAGGCCTATTACGCCGGCAAGCTCGACCTTGCCGAAAAGTACGGCACGGAGTACATCGCCATCGACCCGCTGGAGGAAAGCGCGTTCTCCACGCTCATGCAGGTCTACCGCGACCAGAAGAAGTTCCGTAAAGCACTCGGCCTTTACCATACGCTCTGTAAGAACCTTTCCGACGAATTCAGCATCTCCCCGCTCAAGGAGACCTCCGCACTCTACTATCAGATCGTCGACGCGTGGAACACCTCGACCTACAAGCTCGAGGTCGGCAGCGACCAGCAGCTCATCGGCAAGGACGCGGTGCTGCACAAGCTCGTATCGCTGTGCAACGGCTCGCGCCTTGAAAGCGACAAGATCTGCGCGCTGATTCAGGGCAAGACGGGCGTCGGCAAGACATACCTCATCAACTACATCCTGCACCAGTACGATTTTTCCGGCTGGGCGATCTGCCAGGCCTCGTGCTACCAGTCCGAGATGAACACCGTGCTCGCCCCGTGGAACACGATCATGCTCCAGCTCATCCCGAAATTCGAATCTGAAAATATCCGTATTCCGGATGTTTACATTAAGACCGCCGCGGGCCTCTTCCCCTGCTTGTCCGTTGAATGCCAGCACAATTTCTCCGGCATTTCGAGCGACTATCCCGCGGGCGCAGATTATCTCGCCGCGCTTGAGAGCACGCTGCTCATTTTGTCGACGGTCGCCAAAAAGGTGCCGGTGCTGCTCATTTTGGAGGACTTCCACTGGATCGACAACAACAGCGCCGACCTCCTTTCGATGCTGCTGCACCGCCTGCGCAGCACGAACATCACGATCATCTGCACGAGCCGCGACATTTTGCAGCCCTACGCCCAGCAGGTGCTCAACAACGCCGTGCGCGACAAGCTGCTCGACGTGTACAATATCGATGCCTTTTCACAGGAGGAGACAACGCGCTTCGTCAACTTCTACGCCCCGGGCCGCTACTCGCAAAAGGAGATCGACAACCTCTACCAGAGCACGGAGGGCAATGGCCTCTTCCTCGTGCAGCTGCTCGACTCGATGCACGAGTCGAATGGGCTCAAAAACATCCCTGCCAGCGCGGACAGCATCATTCAGATGCGCCTCGCGAGCCTTTCGTCCGATGAATTGCAGGTGCTCGACGTCATTTCGGTCTTCCGCGACTGGGCGCCGTTCGACATTCTCACCTCTCTTCTGACAAAAACGCCGCTCGAGCTTCTGTACCTCTGCGACCAGCTCAAGCAGAAAAATCTGCTCACCGAATCCACACGCGGCAAGGTGCTCGGCTATTCGTTCACGCACGAGCGCGTGAAGGCGATGCTTTCGCAGCGCCAGTCCGAGTCCGCGCGCCGCATCCTGCATCTGCGCGCCGCGCAATATCTGGAGGCACAGCTCGGCAGCGACGGTTCGACCGACCTCTACGATCAGCTCGTGCAGCACTTCACCGCAGGCGGCGACACCTTCAAAGCCTTCAAGTATAAAGTACTTTCCCTTGACGCATTTGCCGGTATGTGCTATGAGCTCATGCCGATCCTGACCGACGGCTCGGACGCGCTGACAGTCAAGGAGGATGGTCTGACCGGCTATTTCCAGATCCTTGAGCGTGAGCTCGCCTCGCTGCGCTCCACGCAGTTCGGCGCAAACGCCAAGGAGCTCGACCAGCTCGAGCGTCAGCTCTTGTACGTCGAAAGCCGCTACTACATCCACGGCGGCGAATACGACGCGGGCCTCCCCGTTGTCGGCCAGCTCCTCAAGAGCAGCACCACCGCGGGCGACTGGCAGATGGCCGCGAACGCGCATTTGCAGTTCATCTACTATGCCATCCAGACCTATGATCTTCCCGTCATGCGTGAGCATCTGCGCCTTGGCATGCAGTATAAATCGCGTTTGGAAAATACGCCGGACTGGGGTAAGTTCCTGCGCCTACAGGGCCTCATGTACCTGATGATTGGCGAATACGACAAGTGCCGTAGCTGGCTCGACCGCTCCATCAGCTTTTTTGAATCACTCGACGCGGACGGCGAGGGCCGCTATGTCATCAGCATCGCGGGCGCGTACAACTATATTGCCGAAACGTACCGCCTTGAGCGCAACTTCGACAAGGCACTCGAATACTACGACAAGGCCATCCTCTTCAACCAGCGCCGCGGCTCGTACCCCGGCGCGGCCATCATCTACACCGACTACGGCGTCGCCGCCTATCAGAGCGGTGAAAAGGAGGTCGCGCGCGAGCTGCTCTCGTACGCCGAGGAGCTCTATCAGTCCTTCCATGAATACAGCCAGATGCCGATCGCGCTGTCGTACCTTGCGCTGTTCGACGTGGAGGACGGTCAGTACGTCTCCGCCGCCGCGCGGCTGAGCAAAGCGCTTGATGTCGGACGCAAAATGGGCTCCCCGTGGTGGAATGGTATTACGCTTTACATCACCTGGAAAATAAGGCTCTTGCTTGAAAAACAGGCGATCAACATGCCGGAGCTCAGCGTCCTCTGGCCGCAGGACAAGCGCAAGCACTGCATCGAATGCCTCGACTGCCTGCATCGCCTTGAGCCGCGCACCGAAACGGCCGAAATGGAGCAGGCGCTTGAAGCACTAAACGCTGAAAAGGCCGAATCGTGACAATTTACAATTGATATTGTAATAGGAAAGACTCGCCTCAGTAAGGCGGGTCTTTTCGATTGAGCTCTGTCAAAAACCGTCCCAGTGCGGGGTTCTGGTTGCCGCTCTGCCAGGCGGCGATGATCTCTTCCTCCTCCCCTTCGCCCACGAGCGGGACGAAGACGAGGTTGTCGGCATTGTAAAGGCGGTCGGTGCAGTAGTCGGGCAGGAGCGAGATCCCCTCCTCCGCCGCGACCATCATCAGGATGCTTTCGGTGTCCGCCGAGCGGAAGAGAATGTTCGGCTTGTAGCCCGCCTCGGCGTAGCGCTGCATGAAAAAGGCGTCGCCATAGGAATCGGGCGCGGCGTCGGGCGACATATATAAGATGTTCTCCCCGCGCAGCTCTTGCCGCGTGAGCTGGCGGCGCTGCGTGAGCGGATGGCCCGCATAGAGCGCGACAACGAGCCGAGCCTTTTCGACCGTCTGAAACGTGACGCCCTCCTGTGTGCGCAGGTTTGTCGAGTCCCAAGTGAAGACGATGTCATACTCCTGATGGAGTAACCCCGCGGCCAACACATCCGTCGAGCAGCGGTAGAACGAGATGAGCACGTTTCCGTTTTTCTGGTGGAAGTGGCGCATCAGGACCGAGAGGTCGCTGCGCTCGTAGCCGCGCACGTAGCCGACGCGCAGCGTGCCGGTCAGGCCCGTCGCCGCGTCATGCACGCGTTCCTGTGCGCGGCTCATGCGCTCTAAAATCGCTTTTGCGTCCAAAAGAAACGACTTTCCCGCGCTCGTCAGGCTTACAGGGCGTGTGCTGCGGTCGAAGAGCTCGCAGCCGAGCGTCTGCTCAAGCTGCTGGATCTGCTGCGTCACCGCGGTCTGCGAGATGTAATACTGCTCCGCCGCCTTTGTGAAGCTCCGGTGCTCCGCGGCGGAGACAAAATAGCGTAGCTGATTGCGATTCATGTACTCATTTCCTCATAACATAAGTTTTGCTTATTATATCATCCGATAATCGGTCTTGTAAAGCCCATCTTCCTGCGGTAAGATAAGCACATCGTTCATAAATCTTTTACAAATGAGGTCGATCAACATGAAACGCGAATCGTTCCGCTCCCGTCTGGGCTTCCTGCTCGTCAGCGCGGGCTGCGCCATCGGCATCGGCAATGTCTGGCGCTTCCCCTATGTGACGGGCAAAAACGGCGGCGGCTATTTTGTTCTCTTTTACATTCTGTGCCTGCTCATCATGGGCGTTCCCGTGCTGACGATGGAGCTGGCCGTCGGCCGCGCGAGCCGCAAGAGCGCGATCCTCGCCTACAAGACGCTCGAAAAGCCCAAGTCCAAGTGGCACATCCACGGCTGGTTCTGCCTGATCGGCTGCTACCTCTTGATGATGTACTACACGACGGTTTCCGGCTGGATGGTGAGCTACTTTGGCAGGTTCCTGACCGGCAAGTTCTACTCCGGCATGCCCGCGGAGGACGCGTCCGCCGTGTTCGGCCAGCTGCTGTCCGATCCAGTCGAAATGGGTATTTTAGCAGTCGCTATCGTCATCGTCGGCTTTGTCGTCTGTTCGTTTGGTCTGCAAAAGGGCCTTGAGCGCGTGTCCAAGGTCATGATGCTCGCGCTGCTGCTCCTGATCCTCGTGCTCGCCGTTCATAGCCTGACACTTTCCGGCGCGGCGGAGGGCATGAAGTTCTATCTGCTCCCCTCGCTCGATTCCATCCGCGAAAACGGCCTGCGCAGCCTCATCACCGACGCGATGAACCAAGCATTCTTCACGCTCTCTCTCGGCATTGCCTCGATGGAGATCTTCGGCAGCTACATGTCCGACGATCACACCCTCGCCGGTGAGTCCATCCGCATCTGCGCGCTCGATACGTTTGTTGCGCTCATGGCCGGCACCATCATCTTTCCCGCATGCTTCTCCTACGGCGTTGCGCCCGACAATGGCCCGTCCCTCCTCTTTGTCACGCTGCCGCAGGTGTTCGTCAATATGTCCGGCGGCCGCTTCTGGGGCTCGCTGTTCTTCCTCTTCATGATGTTCGCGAGCATGTCCACGGTGCTGGCGGTGTTTGAAAACATCCTCGCCGTCTGCATGGATACATTTGGCTGGAGCCGCAAGAAGGCCGTTTTCATCAATGGCGTGCTGCTGATGCTCCTGAGTCTTCCCTGCGTGTTCGGCTACAACATCTGGAGCGACTTCCACCCCATTCTCGGCAAGGACGTGCTCGACAGCGAGGACTTCCTCGTGAGCAACCTCCTGCTGCCCATCGGCTCGCTCGTGTATCTGCTGTTCTGCGTCATGAAGTGGGGCTGGGGCTTCGACAAGTACCTTGCTGAGGTCAACAAGGGCACGGGCATCAAGCTCTCGCCCAAGCTCAAGCCCTATTTCCAGTGGGTGCTGCCGATCCTGATCGTCATCATCCTGCTCCAAGGCCTGCTGTAAATTTGCTATTCTCTCATCTCTCATATCTCTCAAAAGGGAAAAGCCGCAGTGAAATTCACTGCGGCTTTTCCCTTTTTCCGCTTCCTTCGCAATTATGAACTCCGTGTAAATTCGCATATAACTCGTAAATATATTTATATAAATCTATTGACAAAGTTTGTTCTCGTGCTATGATAGCATCCAGAAAAGAAAAGAACCCCAAGGAGGCGCATGATGAAAAAAAATCTTTACAGTCTGACGCTGTCAGACGATGTGGTGCGCGAGGTCGACGCGCTGGCCCACCGGATGGGCACGAACCGTTCAGCGCTCGTCAACCAGATTTTGGCCGAGTACGTCTCCGTGCCGACGCCCGAGCGCCGCTGGAACGATATCTTTGAGGCCATCGAAGAGTTGATGACGCCCACGCGCGAGTTGGTGCCATTCTTCGCCCCCGGCTCGTCCACAATGTCGCTCAAGTCGAGCTTATCGTACAAATACCGCCCCACGGTCAAGTACGAGGTCGATCTGAGCAGCGGCGACGGCCAGACGATGGGCTCGCTGAACATCGTGTTCCGCACGCAGTCGGCGGCGCTGATCTCCGCAATGACGAGCTTCTTCCGGCTTTGGGTGCAAATCGAAGACAAGTGCCTCGCACCGCTTCTCGGCAGCTCCATTTCCTGCGCGCTGTACGACGGGCGCTTCGTCCGTCCGCTCGCGATGCCGCGCGGAAAGGCGCTGACTGCCGATGATGTCGCCGGTGCGATCAGCGCTTATGTCCAGCTCTTCGACCGGCTGCTCAAGGGCTATCTCGACGGCTCGCTCTCCGCGAGCGATGTTGAAATGGCCTACCGCGGCGATCTGCGAAGCAGAACGCTGCTCATTTGATCACTTAATTGTAAAAAACACGAATTTGAGGTGAACTTGAATGAATGCTGAAAAATATACGCAAAAGGCTTTGGAAGCCGTCAAGACCGCGCAGAGCATGGCGCAGGAAAACGGCAACCAGTATGTGACAAGCGAACATTTGCTCTATGCCCTGCTCGATCAGGACGGCGGACTGATTGGGTCACTGTTCGGTAAGATGGGCGTCGATTGCGACGGCTTACTCTCCGAGCTCGACACGCTGATCCGCAATCTGCCCCGCATCTCCGGCGGCAGCGGCGAGGTGTACGCCTCGCCCGAGGTCGGCAAGATCCTGAACCTTGCCGAAAAGACCGCCGAAAAGCTGCACGACGAGTATCTCTCCGTTGAGCACCTGATGCTCGCCATCTTCTCCGAGGGCTCGCAGAGCGTGCGCCAGCTGCTCTCCGACCACGGCATCACGAGAAGCCGCTTCTCCGATGAGCTTGCGAAGGTCAAGACCTCCCCCGTGACGAGCGACAATCCCGAGGATTCCTACGACGCGCTCAAGAAGTACGGCACGGATCTCGTCGAGCGCGCCCGCACGAAGGAGCTTGACCCTGTCATCGGCCGTGACGCAGAGATCCGCAACGTCATCCGCATTCTGTCGCGTAAGACGAAGAACAACCCCGTGCTCATCGGCGAGCCGGGCGTCGGCAAGACGGCCATCGCCGAGGGCCTTGCCCAGCGTATCGTGCGCGGCGATGTGCCAGAAGGTCTCAAGGACCGCACGATCTTCTCGCTCGACATGGGCGCGCTGATCGCGGGCGCGAAATACCGCGGCGAGTTTGAAGAGCGCTTAAAGGCCGTTTTGAACGAGGTCAAGAAGTCCGACGGCAAGATCATCCTCTTCATTGATGAGCTGCACACCATCGTCGGCGCGGGCAAGACCGAGGGCAGCATGGATGCCGGCAACCTCTTAAAGCCGATGCTGGCTCGCGGCGAGCTGCACTGCATCGGCGCGACCACGCTCGACGAGTACCGCCAGTATATCGAAAAGGACGCCGCCCTCGAGCGCCGCTTCCAGCCCGTCATGGTCAACGAGCCAACGGTCGAGGACACCATTTCCATCCTGCGCGGCCTGAAGGAGCGCTATGAGATCTATCACGGCGTTCGCATCCACGACAACGCGCTTGTCGCCGCCGCGACGCTCTCCGACCGCTATATCACCGACCGTTTCCTGCCCGACAAGGCCATCGACCTCGTCGATGAGGCCTGCGCGATGATCCGCACGGAGATCGACTCGATGCCCGCAGAGCTCGACGATCTGCGCCGCAAGATCATGCAGCAGGAGATCGAAGAGATGGCCCTCAAGAAAGAGGACGACCAGCTCTCCCGCGACCGTCTCGAGGAGCTCAAGAAAGAGCTTGCCGATGAAAAGGAACAGTTCAACGCCATGAAGTCCCGCTGGGAGGCGGAAAAGAGCGGTGTGGACAGCGTGAAGCAGCTCAAGAGCCAGATCGAGCAGATGCACGGCGAGATCGAACGCGCGCAGGCGAACCTTGAATATGAAAAGGCCGCCAAGCTCAAGTACTCCGACCTCCCCGCCCTCGAAAAGCAGCTCAAGGACGCCGAGGCCGCGGCCGAAAAGCACACGGGCGACAACTCCATGGTGCACGACACCGTGACTGAAAACGAGATCGCCGACATCGTCGGCAAATGGACTGGCATCCCCGTCAGCCGCTTGATGGAGGGTGAGCGCGAAAAGCTGCTGCGCCTCGATGAGATCATTCACAAGCGCGTCGTCGGTCAGGACGAGGCCGTGCGTCTCGTGACCGAGGCCATCCAGCGCTCGCGTGCAGGCATCGCGGACCCGAACCGCCCGATCGGCAGCTTCCTCTTCCTCGGTCCCACGGGCGTTGGCAAGACGGAGCTTGCAAAGTCCCTCGCCGACTGCCTGTTCGACGATGAACACAATCTCGTGCGCATCGACATGACCGAGTACATGGAGAAATTCTCCGTCTCGCGTCTCATTGGTGCCCCTCCGGGATACGTCGGCTATGACGAGGGCGGCCAGCTCACTGAGGCCGTGCGCCGCAAGCCGTACAGTGTCGTGCTGTTCGACGAGGTCGAAAAGGCGCACCCGGACGTCTTCAACATCCTGCTGCAAATTCTCGACGACGGCCGCATCACCGATTCGCAGGGCCGCACGGTGGACTTTAAGAACACGATCATCATCCTGACCTCGAACCTCGGCTCTTCCGAGCTGCTCGACGGTATCCAGCCGGACGGTAGCATCTCCGAGAGCGCCCGCGCCGCCGTCATGGGCGAGCTGCGCCGCGCATTCCGTCCGGAGTTTTTGAACCGTCTTGACGAGATCATCATGTTCAAGCCCCTGACGAAGGAGAACCTCAGCGGCATCATCGACATCCTGATGGAGGGTCTCAAGAAGCGCCTTGCCGACAAAACGCTGAAGCTCGAGGTCACGGATGCTGCCAAGAGCCTCATCATCGAGCGCGGCTTCGATCCGATCTACGGCGCACGTCCGCTCAAGCGCTACCTCCAGAGCGCGGCGGAGACGCTGATCGCCAAGGAGATTTTGCGCGGCGACCTCGCCGCGGGCAGCACGCTCGTGCTCGACGCCGAAAACGGCGAGCTGAGCTGCCGCAAGAAGTAAACACGCGCGAAAAGCCGCCCATTCGGGCGGCTTTTTCCGTTTCGCTACCGATAGTAGCGGAATACTTGGTGGACTTTTGCGCCAAAAACTGCTACGATAGCGCCATCAAGGCAAAGGAGGCACGATCATGGACAACGAACTCGGCGCGCGTATTCGCACGCTTCGAAAGGAGCGCGGGCTGTCGCAGGAGGCGCTGGCGCAGGCACTCGATGTCTCGCGGCAAGCCGTGACAAAGTGGGAGGACGGCTCGTCGCTGCCGAGCACGGCGAATCTCTTCGCACTCTCGGGCTTTTTCGGTGTTCCGCTCGCAGAGCTGACCGGCACGCCGGAGGGTGCCGCTTCCCTGCCCAACGCAGCAAGCATATCGAAAAAGCAGCGCCGCATCCACGCAAAAGTCCTGAAGATTGGCGCATGGGTGCTGCTGGCCGTCAGCGTGCCGGTGCTGCTCATATGTGCCGTACAGTATTTTACTGCCGGACCGCCTATTCCAGAGGATGTTTCGATTGTCGGCGGCGTTGATATGGCGACAGACATCTACGTTATGGGTCGGTTTCCTTCGCATCTGTTTTTAGCCGCACTGTCGCTCTTTGTCGTGGGACTTGGTGTGCTGATAGGATTGAAAATCAAGAGGTGGAAAGGAAAAACACATGACGGGCAAGATTAAAGTTTTATTACCGCTGCTGCTCATTTTTCTACTTGTCGGCTGCGGCAAAACGGATGACGGCCTGACTATCGAGGGCCACGACTGGACATACGCAAACGCCATCGACAGCGAGGGGCAGCCGCTCGACCTCCCCGCCCTCACCTGCTCTGCGCAGGACGGCACGCTGACGGTTACAGATTCAGACGGCAGCACGCAAAGCGGCACATACACCCTCACCCAGCACGATGCGAACGACGTCCTCTATGATCTTACGCTGGATAGCGAGACCGGTACGGCGCTTGTCGGCGTCACGGAATACACCGATGCTGCGGGCGGGAAAAGCAGCGAGTATACGCTGATCTTATCGCTGCCAGAGCGGACGGTTTATTTTCGTGCCGATATGGCACAATGAATCAAGGCCGCCCGAAAGGGCGGGGTTTTCCCTGCACCGTGCAGGGGGACGATTAAGGGGGATATTCTCTTTCCACGGAAAGAGAATATCCCCCTTTGACCCCCAAGAGAAAGGGATTTGCATTGTAAGCGAGCAGCTCGAAGAGCTGCAATGCTTGCCGATTGCACTGCCCATAGCGCGGCGAAGCCGCGTTGGCCTCTGCTATACGACTTGGCTTGCTCCTACTATCCGCTGCCGCTCTGCCCATCTTGTAGAAGTACAGCCTAATTTCCGTCTACCTCCAGTCTCCACAATGCGGCGAGCGTCAGCAATGCCGCATTCGGCACGCAGTCTGCCGCCGAAGTAACGTCACTCGCGCCTCACGATAGTAAGGCGCGGTTGAGAGTGGTAACGACTCGCAGGGATTCATGGCGAAGCCATGTACACCGCACCCGATTGCGCAGCGCGTGCAGTTCTTCAAACTGCAAACCCGCAATGTCGGGGGTCGAGGGGCCCTCCCCTCGCGTTCTCTTGGGGGTCCAAGGGGGCCATTCTCTCACGTGAGAGAATGGCCCCCTTTCCCGCATTCCCTGCGCCGCGCAGGGAATCCCATTGCTGCCTTCAGGCAGCAAGAATCTGTAAAGCGCTATTGCTTTAATAGTCTTTTAATTTCTTTCTCTGCGAGCGCAGTGCCCCCCTCGAAATCCACGCAGGGATGATATGCGGATTCCAGCGCGTCGTGCGCCTTCTTGGCGGCCGACAGCGCGCCCACAGCCTCATATAAAAGTGACGCCTCCACGCGGCGCGTGAAGCGCAGCTTCGCCTTCTGCGCGCGCGTGAGCTTCTCCTCCGCCATCGCGTCGAGACGCAGGCGGCGGTAGGGCTTCCCGTCGTACGGGTTGCGCGCGTTCGTTGTGATAAACGCCAGCCCTTTTTCCGGGATCAATACGTGATGGAGCTCCCGCGGCCGGTCTGGATTCGGGCAGGCGATGATGTCGAAATGCTTCGCCTGTGCCGCCTGCACGACGGTCTCAAGCATTTCGTTTCCCAGCCCCGCACTGTCGATGATGGCATAGATGCGCGGGCAGAGGGCTTCGACGGTGTCGAACCGGCAAATCTCGCCCCGATGCGTCACACCGCCCAAAAACGCGCGGTCGACGCGCCCGCTGCCGCCTCCCTCACCGCGCAGCTCGCGTGCGAGGATGCCGTCGGTGCGGCGGCGGAGCTTCGAAAAATCCATCTGCGCGTGCATTGCCACGCGGCGCTCGCTCTCCACCTCGCCCATCGCGCGCAGGATGCGATAGGCGCTGCGGTAGTGTGCGCGATATTCGTCGCCCAGCGCGACGATCTCCGCGCGGCGTGCCTTAGCCGCGTCCACATCGTAGAAGCGTGTCAGATCGACATAGCGTTCGCTCGCGACCGCGTAAGTCGGCTCGAGCACATGCGGGCTGGTGCCATCGACAATGGCGGCGTTACGATCCAGAAAGATCGCAGCATCGAGCGAATCGGGGTCGCCCGAGCAGTTGATGTACACGACGCGCTCGCCCGCGCGCTCCATCGCCGCGCCCACGCGGCGCATGAAGGTCGACTTGCCGCAGCCCGGGCCGCCTTTCAGAATCATCAGATCGTCGAGCCGACCGCCCAAAAGCTGGTCATAGAGCGAGAAAAAGCCCTCTTCGCTGTTTGCGCCGAGGAAAAAGTACACCGGTTTCATAAGATCCCTCCCAAAATTGGTGCTTTCTCCATAGCGTATGCGTGCGTGGCTGTCCCCGCTTCCCGCCCTTCCCAAATTTTGTTTGTAAGGCAGCATCGTTCCGTCATTCAGGAATGAAAAAAGCTCCGTTTGGGATTCCCAAACAGAGCCTTTTTATGTACTTTCTTACGCCGTGAAGATCTTGTCCTCCGCTCTGCGCGTGTAGTCGCGTTCGAGCATCGCGCGGTGCGAGAGGAACGCGGGATCGTCGAAATACTTCGCACCCATCGGGCAGTTGCGCACGCAGGAGTGGCATTTGATGCACACGCCCACGACCTCGGTGACATCATCGGGATTGATCGAGCCCATCGGGCAGAGTGAGGCGCACACACCGCAGTGGATACACTTGTCGAGGTCGGTCTTGGGCTTCGCCTTCAGAAAGACCTTCGGTTCGCCATCGAGGCCCAGCGGGCGGTAATACGGCGCGTCCGCGTCACCGTCGACCGTGACAGGCGCGGGATACTCGGTCATCCGCACGATGCGGCCCACGACCGCGGAGCCGAGCTTTGCAAGCTCCGCCATATCGTCGGAATCGGGTCTGCCGTTGGCAAGCGCGTCGGTAAAGGCGTGGCGGCAGGCAAAGGCGCCCGCGCCGATGGTGTGGAAGCCGTCCCCTTCGAGGCAGGCGCAGAGCTCGGCAAGCGAATTGTCGAAACTGCGGTTGCCGAACGTCACGACCGGCACGGCGAGCGCGCCGTTTCCGCGGAAGCCGGACTTCACAAAGTCGAGCAGCTTATTTGGAAGCTTGCCCGCGTAGGTTGGCATACCAAATACGACAAGGTCGCCCGCGGCAAACTCATACGCTTCCTCGCGCGCGGCGGGCAGCGTGAAATCGCGCACCTCGAGCGGCACGTCGAAGCTGACGGCAAGGGCATTTGCAAGCGTGGTGGTCACCTTTCTGGTGTTGCCGGTGGCGCTGAAATAGACTGCGTAAACCTGAGTGATGTTCATGGCTTCTGCCTCTTCTTTCTTTATTGTTCGGGGCGCTGCCCGGCCTTACAGGGAAAAATCCTCGGAGGTATACTGATCGCGCAGCGTGGCGGGTCTCGGCGGCACACGTTTGAGCGGATCATAGCAGAAATGGCGGCAGTGGTCAGCAGAGTCGACCACGCCGCGGCGGGAGCAGATGACCTGCCCTTCGTTGATGACAGATCCGCTCTTGCAGTAGGCGCAGTGCTTTTCAATGTCTTTGCGGAACAGATGGAACATGGTCTCCCTCCCCTTTCTTTTACAGGCTGCGGACGACGAGCTTGCCGTCCTCCATCGATGCATGGATCTGCGTGACGGGGTGCTCGTAGGAGTCGATGATCTGCGCGGCCATGACGTCTTCGAGCTCTTTCTGAATGGTGCGGCGCAGATTGCGCGCGCCGTAGGTCGCGGAGTAGGACTTCTTGACGAGGTAGTCCTCAACATCCTCGTCCCACGTAAAGTGCAGGCCCTTGTCCTCAAGGCTCTTTTGCAGCTCATCGAGCATGATGTGGGCGATGCCGGCGAAGTTCTTCTCGTCAAGGCGGTTGAAGCAGATGACCTCGTCCACACGGTTCAGGAATTCGGGGCGCAGGAACTCGCCGAGCGCCTTCATCGCGCGATCGCGGTTCTGCTCGTTCACCGTGTGGCCGAAGCCGACGGTGCCCTCCTTGCGCTCGCTGCCCGCGTTGGACGTCATCACGATGACGGTGTTTTCAAAGTTGACCTTGCGGCCGTGGGAGTCGGTGATCTCGCCGTCGTCGAGAATTTGCAGCAGAACGTTCATCACGTCGGGGTGCGCCTTTTCGATCTCGTCGAAGAGGATGACGGCGTAGGGCTTGCGGCGGATCTTTTCGGTCAGCTGGCCGGCCTCGTCATAGCCGACGTAGCCCGGGGGCGAGCCGACGATGCGGGAGACCGAGTGCTTTTCCATAAACTCGGACATGTCGAGGCGGATGAGCGCGTCGGGCGAGTTGAAGAGGTCCTGCGCAAGCTGCTTGACAAGCTCGGTCTTGCCGACGCCCGTGGGGCCGACAAAGATGAAGCTCACCGGCTTGTGCTTGGGCGAGATGCCCACGCGGTTGCGGCGGATAGCCGCAGCGACAGCCTCGACAGCCTCGTCCTGACCGACGATGTGCTCTTTTAAGCGCTTGTCAAGCTCGCTCAGACGGCGGAACTCGTCTTCACGGATACGCGAGGCGGGAATCTTCGTCCAGAGCTCGATCACGCGGGCGAGGTTGTCCATCGTGAGCTGCGGGTCACCCTGCGCGCAGAGCGCGTCAAGCTCGGTCTGCGCCTTGATGGTAAGGCTCTTGAGCTCGGCCAGACGCTCAAAGTCGGGTTCTTCTGCGCCCTGCAAAAGCTCGCGCTCCTTGTCGTAATCCTCGATCTCGCGGCGCAGCTCCATGCGGCGGTTGATGTTCTTGTCATGCAGGTTGAGGTCCGAGCACGCCTCGTCGATGAGGTCGATGGCCTTGTCGGGCAGGAAACGGTCGGTGATGTAGCGCTCGGATAGCAGCACTGCCTGACGCAGAATGCCCTCGGGAATTTTGACGCCGTGGAACTGCTCATAGTAGTGGGCGATGCCCTTCAAAATTTTGAGCGTGTCCTCCATGTTCGGCTCGTTGACCGTGACCGGCTGGAAGCGGCGCTCGAGCGCGGTGTCCTTTTCAATGTGCTTGCGATACTCGGTGAACGTCGTCGCGCCGATGACCTGAATTTCGCCTCGGGAGAGCGCAGGCTTCAAGATGTTGGCGGCGTTCATGCTGCCCTCGGCGTCGCCCGCGCCGACGATGTTGTGCACCTCGTCGATGACGAGGATGACGTTGCCCATCTTGCGGATCTCCTCGATGAGGCCCTTCATGCGGCTCTCAAACTGGCCGCGGAACTGCGTGCCCGCGACGAGCGCGGTCAGGTCAAGAAGATAGACCTCCTTGCTTCTGAGCTTGAAGGGCACGTCACCCGCGACGATGCGCTGGGCGAGGCCCTCGGCGATGGCGGTCTTGCCGACGCCCGGCTCGCCAATCAGGCAGGGGTTGTTCTTCTGGCGGCGGTTCAAGATTTGGATGACGCGTTCGATCTCCTCCTCGCGGCCGACGACCGCGTCGAGCTTGCCGTCGCGTGCGCGCTGGGAGAGATTGATGCAGTAGGAGTCGAGGAATTTGTGCTTGCTCCCCTTTTCGACCTTCTTGTTGCTGCGCGGGCTCTGCGTCTGCTCGGTCTCGTTGCCATTTTGTGCGTCGTTCGCAGCGGGATTTCCGCCGAAAAAGCGGCTCAGGAACGGGAACGTGGCGGTCTTGCCGTCCTCGTCCTCGTTATCGGCGTCCGGATCATCGGCGTCGGTCAGACCTTCGAGGTTTTCCGCGCCGCCGAAGGCGCCCATCATTTCATTGGAGATATTGTCAAGGTCCTCATCCGTGATGCCCATGCGGCGCATCATCTCGTCCACCTGCGGCAGTCCGAGATTTTTCGCGCACTTGAGGCAAAGTCCTTCGTTGACGTTCTGCCCGTTTTCCTGACGGGTGATGAACACAACGGCGATATTCTTTTTACATCTGGAACAAAGTTGCGGCTGCATAGTATTTCCTCCTTGGGGTAAAGATCAGGGTAACAGCGCGGCGACAAGCCCGCGCGGAGTATGGCTCATAAAAAACGATAACAGATACGTGCCCTCGTAGTCGGCAAAGGCCTTGACGCCGAGCTTCGGTGCGACATCGCAGACGAGAAACAGCAAAAGTGCGCCCTCGATCAGGCCCAGCGCGCCGCCGCCGATGGTGTTGAGCGCGTTCAGCACTGGCAAGTCTAACACCTTGTCAATGCCTCCCGTCACTAAGCGGAGCAGCAGCGTGAGCACCAAAAAGCACAGCACGAACACGAGCGTCCGCACCACGCTGCCGAGCAGCGTCCTTACGGCGGCAAGCGCTGCGTCGCGCGCGGCATTTCGGAGCGACTGACGCACCGCGCCGTCGAAATCGAAGCGCAGCAGCTTTTTGAGAAGGCCTGTCACCGCGAGCGGCGAATCGTCCTGCCGAACGTTTTCCGCGTCCTGCGCGGCGTCGCCGTTTGGCGTTTCACCCGAGGCGTCGCTCTCCGCCGGGGTCTCCCCCTCGATCTGCGGGACATCCCCCTGCGGTGTCTGCGATTCGGTATCAAACCACTCCTCCACGCTCTTTTCAAGGCGCGGCATCAGCATGTCGGTCACGGGCTCGGTCAAAGCGTCGGTCAGAAGCGACGCGCCGATCAGCGCGAGCACGATCGCCGCCAGCGCCATAAAGCTGCGGAACAGCCCCCGCTTGGCGCCGAACACGACGCTTAAAATGAGCACGAGCGCGAAGACTGCATCAATCATAAGACCATTATTCACGTTTCCCGCGCTCCTTTCAAGTCATAAATTGTAACATTTTTAGCGTTTTACAGAAATTACGGAATATAAAGCCAGGCGGACGACGAGCCGATCAGCACCGCCGTACCATCCTCGCGCATGATGACAGAGCGCGCGTACTCCGTGCCGTCCAGCCGCGCGTATTCCTGCAGCTGCGGCGTGTAGAGCACCAGACTGTCGCTGTACAGCACGGCGATATACTTCCCCGCCGCGGACATCGACAGGACCTCCTGGCTGCTGTCAAGGCTTGCCATCTCTGTACCGTCGGACGAGACAGTCACGAGCTTCAAGGTGCTGCCCGAGCGGTAGCGGCTCAGCAGCAGCGCCGCGTAGTTGTCGCCGCCCATGCTCGAACCGCGCAGATACGGGTATTCGTAGCGATAGCTGCCGGAAAGCGTACCGTCCGATGAAAAGAGCGTCAAGCTCTCGTCCGTCAGGCACGAGAGCGTACCGGCCACGCTGTCGAGCGATAGCAGGAGCGAGCCCGTGAGTGTGTTGACCGAGTCCGCCTTATCGCTGCCGAGGGAATAGATGCTCACCGTGTCGGCGAATGTGCCATCCGACTCGCCGAGCGTCACCGCCGCCATGCGCTTGCAGTCGCGCATGACGACCGCGTCGATGACATAGTGCTCCGAGGAGTTGAAGGCAAACGTCTTCTCGCCCGAAGCGTCGTACACCGTAACAGCGGACTTGTAGCCGCTCTTTTCGGCGTTGAGCGCCAGATAGTCCGAGGAATTGACGCTGACCGACAAAATATTGCCGCTGCACTCGCCGCTCATATCGCGCACAAGGCCGCTTGCAGAGTAAATAAGAAGCGTCTGCCCGCCGATATCATAGACCGCGGCGGTCTGGCCGCCGACAGCGATGGCGGGATTCGTGAGCTTCACACTCATGCTGTCCACCACGCTGCCGCTGCTGCTGTAGATCGACACGCCCGTCGTCGAAGCGACGATCAGATGGTCGCCGAGCAGCGCAAAGGTGTTGCTGCGGTCGTTGCTGAACGAACACAACTCTACCTTGCCCTGCTCATCCTGCGTGACCTTATTGTAAGAGAAAAGGCGGCGCACACTGTCAAGGCTGCTCAGGTCCTTCCACGCCGCGGCGACGACCACGGCCAGCACGACCACAAGCGCCAGAATCACCATCAGCGCCCGCTTGAGCCCGCCGCCGGAGCGGCGCGGGGCCGCCTGTGAGCGCCTCAGTTCCTCGCGTGTTCCCTTTTCCTCTTTGAGATCATTCATTGAGCCGTTCATCCTCATACCAAAGTCTCGTCATGTACAGTCCGCCCGGCGGCACCGTGGGGCCGGCGAGCGAGCGGTCGCCGGAGGCCAGGATCTCGGGGATGTCCTCTGGCGTGAGCTTCCCCTCGGCGGCGTAGAGCACCGTGCCGGTGATCGCCCGTACCATGTTATACAGGAACCCGTCCGCGCAGACCTTGAGTTCCAAAAGATCACCCGAGCGCGACACGCGGCAGTAGTGCACGGTGCGCACGGTGGTCTTCGTCTCCGTGCCGACAGAGCGGACGGCGCGGAAATCGTGCGTGCCCTCAAAGGCGCGCGCCGCGCGGTCCATCACCTCTTCGTCGAGGTGCTTGGGGTAAAAGTAAGCCCTGTTGACATAGAACGGGTTTTTGATGCGGGAATTATAGATGCGGTAGGTGTATTCCTTTTTTTGACACGAGAGGATCGCGTTGAAATCCTCCGCCACCTCAAGCGCTTCGCGCACGACGATATCCTCCGGCGTGTGCGTGTTGATGGCAAACGGCAGGCGCTCGACCGGAATGCGCGACTCGGTATGGAAATTGGCGATGTAGCGCTCGGCGTGCACGCCCGCGTCCGTGCGGCCGCAGCCGACGAGCTTGACGTTCCCGCCGCAGACCTTTGAGAGGCCCTTTTCCATCGTCTCGCAGACGCTTGAGACCGTCTTCTGCACCTGCCAGCCGTGATAGGCCGTGCCGTTATACATGAGCTTGAGGGCGATGTTTCGCATAAAAGCGTCCTTTCTTCTTATTGCAGCGCGATGACCGCGGCCACGAGCACGGCATAATAGCCGAGCACCAGATAGTCGCGCGTCTGGTAGTGCAGCACATTGAGCTTCGTGCGGCCTTCGTCGCCGTGGTAGCAGCGGCATTCCATAGCCGTCGCCAGCTCGTCGGCGCGGCGGAACGCGCTGACAAACAGCGGCACAAGCAGCGGCACGAGCGCCTTGGCGCGCTGCATAAGGCTTCCGGTCTCAAAGTCGGCGCCGCGTGCCTTCTGCGCGGACATGATCTTATCCGTCTCCTCGATGAGCGTCGGGATGAAGCGAAGCGCGATCGACATCATCATCGCGAGCTCATGCACAGGGACCCTGATCTTCTTGAGCGGGCCCAGCAGGCTCTCCAGACCGTCCGTCAGGCGGATGGGAGAGGTCGTATACGTGAGCAGGAACGTTCCCATGATCAAAAGCGTGATGCGCAGCATCATCGTGATGGCGGCGCGCACACCCTCGATCGTGATGCGGAAGATCCAAAAATGGCACAGCTCCGTGCCAGGGGTGTAAAAGAGGTTCAAAAGCGCCGTGAACGCGATAATGAACAGCACCGGCTTTAATCCCTTGAAAAGCGCCTTCGCGCCCACGCGCGAGATGCGCACGGCGACAATCAGCGTCAGAATGAGAACGCCGTAGGCAATGTAGCTCTTCGCCGTAAAGAGCGCCACGACGTAGAGCACCGTGACGAGGAGCTTTGTGCGCGGGTCGAGCTTATGGGCGAGCGTGTCGCCCGGGAAAAACTGGCCGAGCGTGATATCCTTCAGCATTTTTTTCCGCCCCCTCTCTTGAGCGCGACAAGCTCTTTGCTGAGCTCATCGACGGTGTAAACGGCGGGGTTGATGGCAATGCCTTTATCGCGCAGCGCCATCGCGACGCGCGTGACCTGCGGCACGTCGAGGCCCGCGGTCATCAGCTCGTCGCCGCGGGCGAAGACCTCGCGCGGCGTGCCGCTCATGAGCACGTGGCTGTCCGACAGGACAACGATGCGGTCGACGTTTTTCGCGATCTCCTCCATGCTGTGGCTCACGAGCACGACGGTCGTGCCGCGCGCGCGGTGGAATTCGCGGATGTTTGAAAGCAGCTCTTCCCTGCCCTGCGGGTCAAGGCCCGCGCTCGGCTCGTCGAGCACGAGCACCTCGGGCTCCATCGCAATAACGCCCGCGATGGCCACGCGGCGCTTCTGTCCGCCGGAGAGGGCGAACGGCGATTTTTCCAGCAGATCGTCGGTAAGCCCCGCAAAGTGCGCGGATTCACGCACGCGGCGGTCGATCTCGTCTTTGGATAAGCCCATGTTCGTCGGGCCGAACGCGATATCGCGGTAAACAGTCTCTTCAAAAAGCTGGTATTCCGGATACTGGAACACGAGGCCCACACGGAATCTCACGTCCCGAATTTTCTTCGGGTCCGCCCAGATGTCCTCTCCACCGAGAAGTATCCGGCCGGAGGTCGGCTTGAGCAGGCCGTTCAAGTGCTGGATCAGCGTCGACTTGCCGCTGCCCGTGTGGCCGATGATGCCCAAAAATTCGCCGCGATAGATCGCGAGCGACATATCCTGTACCGCACTGCGGCAAAAGGGCGTACCCTCGCCGTAGGTGTGCGTCAGGTTTTCTACACGAATGATCTCTTCCAAGGTTACAATCCTCTTAGGTAAAATTTTTCGCAATGGCGTCTGCGCATTCCTCTACGGTGATGGCGTCCACGGGGACGTCCATGCCCGCCTCGCGCAGGGAAAAGAGCAGCGAGACCGTGTCCGGCACGGCAAGGCCGATGTCCTCCAGCTCCTTTTTGCGGGTGAAAACCTCGCGCGGCTTTCCGTCCATGACGACAAGGCCGTCGTTCATCACGATGACGCGGTCGGCGTGCTCGGCTTCGTTCATGTGGTGGGTGATGAGGACGACCGTGATGCCCTGCTCGCGGTTGAGCTTTTCGACGGCCGCGAGCACCTCGCGCCGGCCGATGGGGTCGAGCATGGCGGTCGCCTCGTCGAGCACGATGCACTCGGGCTTCATCGCCAGCACACCCGCGATGGCGATGCGCTGCTTCTGTCCGCCGGAGAGCAGATGCGGCGCGTGCTTGACGAACTGCGTCATGCCGACGGCCTCGAGCGCGTCGTCCACGCGCTTTCGGATCTCGGCGCTCGGCACGCCCAAATTCTCCGGTGCGAATGCGACGTCCTCTTCGACGACATTCGCCACGATCTGGTTGTCTGGATTCTGGAACACCATGCCCACGCGCCTGCGAATTTCAAGCAGGAGCGATTCGTCCATCGTGTCCATGCCCTCGACATAGACCTTGCCGCCGCTTGGCAGCAGGACTGCGTTGAAGGTCTTGGCAAGCGTCGATTTTCCGCTGCCGTTGTGGCCGAGGATCACGACAAAGCTGCCGCGCTCGATGGTCACATCCACCCCGCGCAGCGCGCGGGTGTTCACCTGGTCTTCCGTGCCCGGATAGGTGAAGGCCAGGTCTTGGGTCTTGATCATTTCCATAAAAGTTGCGTTCCTTAATCGTTATCCCGAAAGAGCCTTCGGGGATTCATCGCCGCAAAGCGGCGGATTCCTTTATTCCGAGAACCAGCGGCCCGTTGCGCCGCAGGGCAGCGCGAGCCCCGTCTCCGTCACGGGCAGGCCCAGCTCGTCCCACGTGACCTTGCCGCCGTACTTTTCCGCAACGAGCAGGTGCAGCATGTAGCCGAGCACCGAGGGAGCGAGCCCCGTCGTATACGAGTTGATGATGACAAAAAGCGGCTTGTCCGATAAGACCTGCGCGCAGAGCTTCACGAACGGGAAAAGATTGTCCTCCAACTTCCAGACCTCTCCTCCGGGGCCGCGGCCGTAGCTCGGCGGGTCCATGATGATGGCGTCATACACCTTGCCGCGGCGGATCTCACGCTCGACAAATTTCGCGCAGTCGTCGATGATCCAGCGCACCGGCGCATCGGAAAGGCCGCTGACACGCGCGTTCTCGCGCGCCCAGTTGACCATGCCCTTTGCCGCATCCACGTGGCAGACCTGAGCGCCTGCCGCCGCACACGCGACCGTCGCGCCGCCGGTGTAGGCGAAGAGGTTCAGCACGCGGATGGGCCGGCCCGCGTTTTTGATCTTCTCGCGCGCAAAATCCCAGTTGACGGCCTGCTCGGGGAACAGGCCCGTGTGCTTAAAATTCATGGGCTTGACCTGGAATTTGAGATCCTTGTAATTTACCGTCCAGCTCTCGGGCAGCTTCTCCTTGTCCCAATGTCCGCCGCCCGAGGACGAGCGGTAATAGCGGCCCTGCGCGTTGCGCCAGCCGCGGTTCGTGCGCGGCGTCTCCCAGATCGCCTGCGGGTCAGGCCGCACCAGAATTTGCTTTCCCCAGCGTTCGAGCTTTTCTCCGCCGCCGCAGTCCAGCAGCTCATAATCTTCCCAACCGTCCGCGATCCACATACATTTTCTCCTTTGCCGCATGGGCATACTTGCTCATAATAATCAATGTATTATACTACGCATTCGATTGAATAGTCAATGTATAAATCGTGAACGATCCTGCGCCATTCGCTTAATTTTCTTTTCCCGTGGACTTTGCCGCGCGCTTGTGGTATGCTGGCAGAAACGACACAAGGAAAGCTGGTCTTTTTTGATGGATAAACTGCTGCTGCACTCCTGCTGCGCCCCCTGCTCGGTCTACTGCGTGGACACGCTGCGCGCCGACGGGATCGAGCCCACGTCATTCTGGTTCAACCCGAACATTCACCCCTGGACGGAGTATGACACGCGCCGCCGCACGCTGCTCGAATACGGGGAAAAAGAGCATGTAGAAGTGCATATTTTAGAGGACTACGGCCTGCGCGACTTTGTCCGTGCCGTGAGTGCGGATATCGACCACCGCTGCGCGCACTGCTACACCATCCGCCTCGGCACGGCGGCCAAATACGCCGCCGACCACGGCTACGACGCGTTCACATCGTCCCTGCTCATCTCTCCGTATCAGAACCACGAGCTCTTAAAGGCCGTGGGCGAGACAATGGGCAAGAAGTACGGCGTCGAATTCTACTACCGTGACTTCCGCCCCGGTTTTCGCGAGGGGCAGGCCAAGGCGCGCGAGATGGGCCTCTACATGCAGAAATACTGCGGCTGCATCTTCTCTGAAGAGGACCGCTATTCGACCAAGATCGAAAAGGCGAAAAAGCGCTACGCCGAAGAATAAGCAGCTTGCAAAAGGCAAGACCCGTTGGATGCTCCAACGGGTCTTTTTTCATTCTTTCGCGGCGATCAGCGCGTCGTGCACGAGCTGCAAGGCGCGCTCTGCGTCGTCGCGCAGGACGTAAAAGCTCATGAACCGCTCCCCCGCCGCAACGGCGAAGACGGTGATCTCCGCCCGTTCGAGCGCCGTGACGGCTATCTTCTCTTTCTCGATGCTCGGCAGCGCGCCGCCGACCGCCGTGATGGCCGCAAGGCGGCTCCGGTCACTCTTTTTCTGCGTCACGCCGACGACGCTTGCGTCTTCATCCGTTTCGCAAACGACGCTGCCATTGCCCCCTTCCCTGCACGACCGCACGGTGATGGGAACGCCGCCCGCCTGCGCAAGCGCGACGCTGCGGTCATGCAGCACCTGTGCGCCTTTCTGTGCGAGCAGCAGCATGTCGTCATACGAGATCACCTCGCGCCGCACAGCGTTCTTGCAGATGCGCGGGTCAGATGAAAAAATGCCGTCCACATCGGTATAAATGATGAGCTCGTCGGCCTTCAGCGCCGCGGCGAGCGCCACTGCGCTCGTGTCCGAGCCGCCGCGCCCGAGCGTCGTGATGTCGCCCCGCTCGTCGACGCCCTGAAAGCCCGCCGCGACCACAACGCGGCCCTCGGCCAGCTCCTTCCGGATACGCGCGGTGTCGATCATTTCGATCTCCGCGTTCCCATGTGTACCGTCCGTTTCGATGGGGATCTGCCATGCGCAGAGGGATACCGCCTCCACGCCGATGGACCGCAGCGTCATCGCGCCGAGCGCGGCGCTCATCTGCTCGCCCGCGGAGAGCAGCATATCGAGTTCGCGCGGCGAGGGGCTCTCGCTGATCTCCTTTGCCTTTTGCAGCAGGCCGTCCGTCGTGTCGCCCTGCGCAGAGAGAACGACGACCACGTCGTCGCCTTCGTCCACCCGCGATTTGACGATGCGCGCCATGCGCAGAAGATGCGCATAGTCGCGCACGGAGCTGCCGCCGAATTTCTGTACGATCAGGCTCATAAGAACCACTTCCAACAAAAAATGGATTGACAGCGCTCATCTCAGCCGCTGCCAATCCATCGTATGAACTTGTACAAGCCCGCGTGACTCAGGCCGCGAGGATATCGAAGCGCACCACGCCCTCAAGCGCGAGCGCCCGCGCCATCATCTCTTCGATCGACTCCTGCATTTCGGACGTCTCGGCCGAGATCGTCACCGCGGCACAGCCGTTGGTAGGAATGCTCTGGTTGATGGTCAGAATATTTGCGCCTGAACCGGCAAAAATAGAAAGGACGTCGGACAATACGCCGGGGTTGTTCTTGAGCATCGTGTAGAACGTGATGATGCGGCCGGTCTTCATGTCGTTGAAGGGGCGCACCGCATCGCGGTACTTATAAAATGCGCTGCGGCTGATGCCGACGGCGCGGGCGGCGTCGCCCGCAGTGCGCACCTCGCCGGACTGGAGCATGCGCTTCGCCTCCGCCACCTTGATAAAAATCTCCGGAAGGGCCTCTGCCGAGACCAAATAAAATTTCGTTGCAGGCGCCATAATGTTTCTTCTCCGCGGTCATCTGTCTTTATATGGCAGGATTTTAGCATATCTTAACGCATATTGCAACACTTTTTTCGGTGGGAGGTCTGCATAATTTGAATGAAGAACGGCTGAGACGCTTCCTCACTTTATCGCTCGCGCTTTTCATGGGTGCATCTCTCTTTTATGTCTGCTTTCGCTATGTGCTGCCGTGGTGTTTGCCGTTTCTGCTCGCGCTGCTCGTCGCGGCGCTGCTGGAACCGGTCGTTTTGTATCTGCGGCGGAAATTTCACTTTCAACGTGGCTTTTCCGCGCTGATCCTGACGCTGACGCTGCTGTTTCTGCTCGGCGGGCTGCTGTCGCTCCTGTGGTCTACGCTGCTTTCTCAGACGAACGCGCTGCTCGCCGCCGCGCCCGCGTTTTTCGACGCGATCCCCGCCGCAGCGGACGATCTGCTCTCCCGATTGGAGCAGTTCAGCGCGTCGAGTCCCGAATGGCTCAGCAGCTATCTGCACGAGCAGCTTTTCAGGGCCGTCACGGACGCGGACAGCCTGCTGCGCTCGCTGTCTTCGCGCGCGATGGCGTGGCTCGGCTCTGCCGCCGCGGCGCTGCCGGGCGGCGTGCTCGCCATCGCGACGGGCGTGCTTGCGATCTTCTTCACCTCCGCGTCGTACCCCGAGCTCTGCGCGGCACTCGAACACGCCGTGCCGGAAGAAGCGATGGCAAAGCTGCGGCTCTTTCGCGGCGGCGTAATGCGCTCGCTTGCGCGGTGGCTGCGCGCACAGGCAACGCTGTCGCTCATCACGTTTTCAGAGCTTCTTATCGGCTTTCTCCTCATGCGCCAGAGCTATTCCCTGCTGCTCGCCTTTCTCATCACACTGCTCGACGCGCTGCCGGTCTTCGGCACGGGCACGGCGCTCGTGCCGTGGGCGGTCTTCACGCTGCTGTTCGGCTTCCCGCCCAAGGCCATCGTGCTCCTCGCGCTCTACCTCTGCACGCTCATCACGCGCAACACGCTCGAGCCCAAGCTTCTCTCCGCGCAGGCGGGGCTGCCGCCGGTCGCGTCGCTTTTTGCGATGTACCTCGGCTACTGCACGTTCGGCGTGGCAGGGATGGTGCTCTTTCCCTTCCTCCTGCTGCTGTTCGCGCAGATTCGAAACGCAAAAGCGGAAGCTGCCGCATAAAAAAGAGAACGGTGAAAACCGTTCTCTTTTTTATTGCTTTTTACCGGCCTGTGCCGCCGTTGTTGAGCAGCCAGTTGAGGAACTGGCCGTTGTCTCCGACATCGCCGGATGCGCTGTCTCCCGCCGTGCCGGTGTTGTCAGACGGCGTCTGTGTGCCGCTGTCGCCGCCAGTGGTGGCATCACCGCCCGGCGTCGTGCCGCTGCCGTCATCCGGTGCATCCGGGTCCGGCGTGGGCTCCAGCGGCGTTGTGTGCGTCGTGCACATGCCGCTGTACATCAGATCGCTGTATAGCTGCACTGTGCCGCTGTTCGTGCGCACCGGTTCGCCTGCAGGGATCGACGAAATGAGCCCTTCTTCGAGCTGTGCCTGATACGTTGCCTGAAGCGCGGCGCTCAGCGGCGTCGTGAGAAGCTCGCGCTTGTAGCCCCAACCGCTGCTGACGTTCGGCTGGCTCAGATCGAGCACATAGGCCGTCGTAACATTCGGGCAGTAGTCGGAGGCGAGCATGCCGGAATCGGCGCAGACGGTTACGCTGATGTGTCCGTCGCAGCTCAGCGAGGGCGCATAGCTCTTTGCGACCTTGACAGTCTGCGAGGGACAGCCGGCCGAGGCCAGAAGTCCCGTCTGCGTGCAGACGGTCACGCTGACCATGTCGGCGCTGCTGACTTCAAAGTCCTTGTTCGGAAGGCCCGCGTGGACCTTGCTCATAAACGTCTTCCACAGCGTGGCCGCGGGGTTGCCGCTCGCCACGATGCGCGTCGGCGTGTCGTAGCCGACCCAGACCGCTGCCGTGTAATACGGCGTGTAACCGACAAAGTAACGGTCGTTGTTGCTGTTGGTCGAACCGGTCTTACCGGCGATGGTCATACCGGAGAAGTTCGCGCCCGTACCCGTACCGCTGCGCACGACGTTTTTCAGGAGCTCGTTCATCGCATAGGCGGTGCTCTCATTCATCGCGACGTGGGACTCGGTCTTATTTTCAAGGATGACGTTGCCGTTATGGTCAAGCACCTCGGTATACGTTCTCGGCGTGGTGTAAACGCCGCCGCGGGCAAATGTTGCGTAGGCCGCGGCCATCTCGCGCGTCGTCACGCCCTTGGAAAGGCCGCCGAGCGCGAGCGCGCCCGCCGCGGTCATATCGTCGTTCGTCAGCGTCGTGAAGCCAAGATTTTCGGTCATAAAGGCATACGACGCGGGCAGCGTCAGCTTGATGGCCGTGCGCACCGCCGTGGGGTTGGACGAATTGCGGATGGCGTCTTGCAGCGTCATAATGCTGCGGTAGCCCGAGTAGGCGTTCACCGGCCAGATGCTGCCGCCGAGCATTTCAACGGGATAGTCGTCGATGACGCTCGCGGGCGTGATGACGCCGGCGTCCAGCGCGGGCGCGTAAACGCTCAGGGGCTTGATGGCAGAACCGCACTGACGCACAACGGTCGAATAGTCGAGCAGGAACCGGCCCTCGCGCTCGCCCACGCGGCCCGCAACGGCGACGATGTCGCCCGTCGTGTTGTCGATGATCGTCGCGCCGGACTGGAGCAGCTGGCCCTTGGACGAGGTGTAGTTCAGGTTATTGCGGTCGGCGTAAACGCTCTCCACGATGGACTGGATCTCAGGGTCGACCGTGCAGTAGATGGAGTAGCCGCCGGTGTAGAGCATGTCCTTTGCCGTTTTTTCGTTGTAGCCAAGCTGCTCGTGCATGTCGGAGACGATATCGTTGAACATACGCTCAACAAAGTAGGAGTCATACGTCGTATTCGACGCACTGTCCGCCCTGCTCGCCACATTGGCAGAGGGGACAAAGTCCGCATCCCAGGTGAAGACGAGCGGTTCGGCCTTTGCCTGCTCGTACTCTTCGTCGCTGATCTTGCCAAGCTCGTGCATCTTATAAAGGACGGTGAGCTGGCGCTCCTTGTTCTGCTCGCGGTACCAGTCGCCGCGCGCAGGGTCGTATTTATAGGGGAACTGCGTGATGCCGACGATAGACGCCGCCTCGGCGATGCTCAGCTCGCCTACGGTCTTGCCGAAGTAGCCCTCGGCCGCGGCCTCGATGCCGTAGCAGCCGTTACCAAAATAAACCTTGTTGAAATACGTCTCGAGAATTTCCTCCTTTGAGTAGTTCTTCTCGAGCCGCAGCGCGCGGAAGATCTCTGCCACCTTGCGCTTGATGGTCACCTCATTCTCGCCGGTCGTGTTTTTAATGACCTGCTGGGTGATCGTCGAGCCGCCGCGGGTCGACGTGCCGGTAAGCTTGCCGAGAATGGCCTTGGCCGTGCTCTTCCAGTCAACGCCGTGGTGGCTGTAGAAGCGCTCGTCCTCGATGGAGATCAGCGCCTCCTGCACATGCTTGGGAATGTCGTCGATGCTGACGAGCGTTCGGTTCTCTTCACCATGAAGCTTCGTGAGCTCCACCCACTCCCCGCTTGTTTTATCCTGATAGTAGACTGTCGAGCTCTGCTTGAGCGTGTAGGCCGAGATGTCCACATTCAGATCGAGCGACGTGTGCACGTAGACCATGAAGATGGCGAAAAACATCAGGCAGGTCGTGAGTCCAATGGCTAGGATGGTGCCGATGACCGTTTTCGCCGTGCCAGACTTTTTCTTCTTGTGTGCCTGATGCGTGGGGTGCTGGGTGTGCTGTCTTCGGGGCGTCTGGTTTTCTGCGCGGTTTTCTTCCATAAAGCGCCTCCTCCTTTGCGATAGAAATATGCGCGCGAGCGCATAGCCGATTTTCAATAGTGATACAGAATATAGTATAGCACGGCTGTCAAGTGGTACGTATCTTGTCTTGCATTTTGCCGCAAGGTGCGGTATAATGCGAGCACAAACTTTCAGGAGGTGTTCCCCCATGAACGATGAGTTCGGCCCCAATTTCGTCACGCTGACCGATGACGAGGGCAACGATATAGAGCTGGAATACGTCGACGCACTCGAGCATAACGGCACGACGTATATGGCCTTCTTCCCCGTGGTCGAAGAGGACAGCGAGGATGAGGAAAACGAAGAGGAATACGGTCTCGTGATCCTCAAGAGCCAGATGGAAAACGGCGAGGAGTTCCTTGTCACCATCGACGACGAAGAGGAGATCGACAAGGTCTACGACCTCTTCATGGAGCAGATCCTTTCCGACGAAGAGTAAAACTTCGATTGCGACGGATTTTTTCCGAAAACCGAGATAAACTGAACATGCCCTGCGGGGTGCGTGATAAGTTCTTTTTAAACCCACATTTCGTCATAAGGGACGCCGGTACGTTCCGGTGGTTTGCAGGCCTCCCGGCTGCCGTCTGCGGCTGGACGTTGGAAGCAATAAAGCCGGACAGAGGCGACCCACCTGTCCAGAATGGTGCAGGTTTTGACGGGGCTTACACGGCCGCTGCGGGGCATCTTTTTATCTTTCCACGGATTGCACAAAATTACGTTTTTATTTTCTACGTCAGTTTAGACGAAAAAAACGTGCATTTTGTTCGCGATTCCTGTAAAATATTTTTACAAACTAAATTACCGTTTGGTAGCTGCAACGTAGTGCTTCGCGCACGGGCTGTACGGTCTCCCCTTTCGGGGAGATGATAAGGTCTGTGTGAGGAGCGCTTTTTCTTTCCCCTTGCGGTGCCGCTTTCGCGGCGGGGAAAGGCAAAAGAAAAAGGAGGAGCAACATTATGAAACTTGTCACCAACGGTCGTCTCATCACCCGCGACGCAGACGCGCAGGGCTATTACGAGCACGGCGCGGTCGCCTTTGAGGGGACGAAGATCGTTGAAGTCGGCGAAGAGGCGGCGCTGCGCGCAAAATATCCCGGTGCCGAGATCATCGACGCCAAGGGCGGCGTCATCATGCCCGCGTTCATCAACGCGCACACGCATATCTACTCCGCCCTCGCCCGCGGCCTTTCCATCGTCGGCAACAACCCGACGAACTTCTACGAAGTCCTTGACGGCACATGGTGGGCCATCGACCGCCATCTGATGATGGACGGCACAAGGGCGTCCGCCACCGCGCTTTACATCGACTCCATCAAGCAGGGCGTGACGACCATTTTCGACCATCACGCCTCCTACGGTGAGATCCCCGGCACGCTCCACACGATTGCCGAGGAGAGCAAGCGCCTGGGCCTTCGCTCCTGCCTGTGCTATGAGGTCTCAGACCGCGACGGCGAGGAGAAGTGCTTACAGGCCATTCAGGAGAACGCCGATTTTATCACCGAATGCGAAAAGAATAAGGACCCGATGCTCGCGGCAATGTTCGGCGGCCACGCGCTGTTCACAATCTCCGATAAGACCTTCGACCGCATGGTCGCGGCCAACAACGGCCGCACGGGCTATCACATCCACGTGTCCGAGGGCATGAACGATGTGTACGACTCCCTCCAGAACTATGGCCGCCGCCCCGTCCAGCGCCTGCAGGACCACGGCATTCTCGGCCCCAAGACCATCCTCGGCCACTGCATCCACGTCAACACCGCCGAGATGGAGATCATCAAAGAGACCGGCACGATGGTCGTGAACAACCCCGAGTCCAACATGGGCAACGCCATCGGCATCTGCCCCGTCCTCCAACTCCACAAGCGCGGCATTCTTCTCGGCATGGGCACAGACGCCTACACGAACGATATGCTCGAGTCCCTCAAGGTCGCCCTCTGCTCCCAGCGCAGCCAGAACTGCCTGCCGAACGTCGGCTGGTGCGAGGTCACGGACATGCTCTTCAAGAACAACGCAAAGATCGGCGAGAAATACTTCCCCGACACGCTCGGCGTGCTGAAGCCCGGTGCCGCGGCGGACATCATCGTCATGGACTATAAGCCGTTCACCCCGTTCTCCGACGAGAATATCGACGGCCACATGATCTTCGGCATGACGGGCCGCCAGTGCCAAACCACCATCGCCGCCGGCAAGACTCTCATGCTCGACCGCGAGCTCGTCGGCATCGACGAAGAAGCCGAAAATGCGCACATTCTTGAAGCCGCCAAGAAACTCTGGGGTGAGCTGAATCACAGAACCTATTAAGCAAGCGGGAGGAAAAAACAATGTCTGAAAAAATGTATCCCATTCCGTTCGACTCTCTGATGAACTGGGTAACGAGCGAATACGCGCAGTGCGGCGATGTGTTCGGCGTTCATAAGCACTATCACGCAAGCGGCAAGACGCTGCCGATCTTCGGCGAGCGCATCGAAACACCGTTTGGCCCCGCCGCCGGCCCCAACAGCCAGCTTGCGCAGAATATCATCGCGGCCTATGCCGCCGGCGCGCGCTTTTTCGAGGTCAAGACCGTGCAGAAAATGGACGGCGCGGAGCTTGCCGCCTGTGTTCCCCGCCCCTGTATCCTCGCCGCTGACGAGGGCTACAACCAGGAGTGGTCGACCGAGCTGACCGTGCAGCAGGCGCAGGACGAGTACATCAAGGCCTGGTGCGCGCTCAAGATCATGAGCAAGGTCTACGGCTTCGGCGATCCCGACGGGTTCGTGTTCAATATGTCCGTCGGCTACGACCTGGACGGCATCAAGGGCCGCAAGGTCAACACCTATATCAACAACATGATGGACGCGGGCAAGACCGCGCAGTTCAAGGAATGTAAAAAAGTCCTGACCGAGCTCTTCCCCGAGGAAAAGGACTTCATCGCCTCGATCTCCCCCAATGTTTCCCGCTCCGTTACGCTCTCCACGCTCCACGGCTGCCCGCCGCAGGAGATTGAGCGCATCGCAAGCTATCTTCTCAAGGAAAAGCATCTGCACACCTTCGTCAAGTGCAACCCGACCATTCTCGGCTACAAGACCGCGCGCAGCATCCTCGATTCCATGGGCTATGACTACATCGTCTTCGATGAGCACCACTTCAACGAGGACCTCCAGTGGGAGGACGCCGTGCCGATGTTCGAGCGGCTGCAAAAGCTTGCGGACAAGCAGGACCTCGAATTCGGCCTCAAGCTCTCCAACACCTTCCCCGTCGACACGACGCGCGGCGAGCTTCCCAACGAGGAAATGTACATGTCCGGCCGCAGCCTCTTCCCACTGACGATTGAGATGTGCAATCGCATCTCCCGCCAGTTTGGCGGCAAGATGCGCATTTCGTTCGCAGGCGGCGCGGACTACTTCAACTGTGACAAGCTCTTTGCCGCCGGCATCTGGCCCATCACCGTCGCCACCACCATCTTGAAGCCCGGCGGCTACAACCGCCTGCACCAGATGGTCGAAAAGGTCGAGGATATGCCCTACCGCGCATTTTCCGGCAACGACCCTGCCGCGATCTCCGACCTTGCCGCCTCCGCGCTGCACGACTTCCACCACCTCAAGGCAATCAAGCCGCTCCCCTCGCGCAAAAAAGATGAACAGGTGCCGCTGCTCGACTGCTTTACCGCGCCCTGCAAGGGCGGCTGCCCCATCGAGCAGGACATTCCCGAATACCTTGAGCTCTGCCGCAAGGGGCTCTACGGCCCAGCGCTCCGCCTCATCACCGAGAAGAACGCCCTGCCGTTTATCACCGGCACCATCTGCGCGCACCGCTGCCAGGGCAAGTGCTCGCGCAACTTCTATGAGGAATCCGTCCACATCCGCGAGACGAAGCTTCTTGCCGCGGAAAAGGGCTACAACACCTTGATGGCCTCCCTCCGTATGCCTGAGCCGGTCGAGGATAAAAAGGTTGCCATCGTCGGAGGCGGCCCGACCGGTATCGCCGCGGCGTACTTCCTTGGCCGCGAGGGTGTTCCCACCACGATCTTCGAGCGCGAGCGCAAGCTCGGCGGCGTGCCGCGCTACGTCATCCCCGCCTTCCGCATCAGCGACGAGGCCATCGACAAGGACGTCGCGCTCATGGAGCGCTACGGCGTCGAGGTCAAGCTCGGCAAGCCTGCTCCGTCCGTCGAACAGCTCAAGAAGATGGGCTACACGCACATCCTGATGGCCACCGGCGCGTGGAAGCCCGGCAAGCTCGACATTGAAGGCAACGTGCAGGGCGTCATCGAGTGGATGAAGCGCATGAAAAAGCAGGTCAAGCCCTGCCTGAGCGGCAACATCGTCGTTGTCGGCGCGGGCAACACCGCCATGGACGCCGCGCGCGTTGCCAAGAGAATGGGCGCGCATGCGACCATCCTCTATCGCCGCACGAAGAAGTTCATGCCCGCCGACGAGCATGAGTTACAGCTCGCCATCGCGGACGGCGTGGAGTTTGTCGAGCTGGCCGCGCCCGTCAAGCAGAGCCGTGGCAAGCTCCTGTGCGATAAGATGATCCTCGGCGAGCCGGATGAGAGCGGCCGCCGCAGCCCCATCAAGTCCGGCGAGCAGTTCACCATTCCCTGCGACATGGTCATCTCCGCCGTGGGCGAGCAGGTCGACGCTGAGCTGATGGCCGCAAACGGCATTGAGATGGAGCGCAAGGGTCCCGCGTTCGAGACGAACATTCCCGGCGTGTACTGCGCGGGCGACGCGCACCGCGGCCCCGCCACCGTGGTCGAGGGCATTGCCGATGCCGCGCGCTTCGCCGAGATCGTCGTCGGTCACCCGCACGTCTACGACATCCCAGCCGAGGCCGACGTGACCGAGTTTGACGCGCAGAGCAAGAAGGGCGTGCTCGCCATGGCGAGCAAATGCGTCTGCGACGGCGAGCGCTGCCTGCAGTGCTCCACCGTGTGCGAAAACTGCGTCGATTCCTGCCCGAACCGCGCGAATGTCGTCATCAAGATGGCCGACGGCTCGCACGAGATCGTCCACGTCGACAAGATGTGCAACGAGTGCGGCAACTGCACTCAGTTCTGTCCCTATGCAAGCGAGCCCTGCCACGACAAGTTCACTCTTTTTGATACGCGCGAGGACATGGACGAGAGCGAAAACTACGGCGTGCTCTTCGAGGACGACGATATGGTCCGCCTGCGCTACGAGGACGGTGTAAAGGAATATGACTTGGCATCCTGCGACAATGATCTCCCTGTCGAGCTGGAGGCGTTGATCCTCACCGTGCGCGATAAGTACAGCTATCTCTACCTGTAAGCAAAGCGAAAAACGAGGGAGCCGGGGCGATGCCCCGGCTCCCTCTTCCCTGTTGGAAGAAAAAAAGAGCGCTGCTTAAAGCAGCGCTCTTTTCGTTGTATTGTGCTTCGCCTTACTTCCCGATCAGGTTCAGCTGATAGATGATCTTGGCAATCTGCGCGCGGGTCAGGGTAGCGCTGGGCTCGAAGGTGGTCTCGGTCATACCGTTGATGACCTTCGCATCGACAAGCGCCATGACGTAGCCGTCAGTGCAGTCGGTGAAGGGGCTTTCAGTCTTGGACTCGGCAAGCTTGTTGAGCTTGGCAGCGACCTGGCAGAACTCGAGACGGGAGATGGCCTTCGCACCGTCGAGATCGGCGGCAACGAGGCCCAGCTCCGCAGCCTTGGCGATGGCGTTCTTGCTCCAGTCGGCGCCGGTGGCGTCCTCGCTCTTGAGATCGCCGTGGCTGACGAGCAGGAGCTTGAGCGCGGCCGCCCAGGACAGCTTGGCGTCGGGCGTGTAGGTGGTGGCGGAGGTGCCGTTGATGATGCCGTCATTGTAGAGGTCGATGACATACTTGCCGAACCAGGAGGAAACCTTGACATCCTTGAACGGGTTCAGCAGGATACGGCCCTGAGGCGCGGCATACTGCGCACCGATCACGCCCTTGAGCTCGGTGGTGACGTACTCCATCACAGCCTCGTCCAGAGGAATACCGGTGTCGAACTGGGCAGAAGCGGCCTTAAAGGCATAGTAGGTGTCGCCGCCGGCGGCGCAGAAGTTGTTCGTCACAACGGCGTAGACCTCATTGGCCTTGAATTCCTTGCCGTTGATGCTGTTGATGACCACGCGGTTGATGCTCTTGGGACCATAGTAGGTGGAAGCAGGATAGGTCTCAGCATTGGCATCATAAGCGACAGCCGTGGAGAGGGTGAAGTTGATGCCGGCAACCTGCGGGAAGCCGCCGACGGGCAGGCTGTAGGTGGAAGCCTCGAGCGCTTCAAGAAGCTCTGCGCCGGTGACATAGATGACTGCGACCGTGTTGCCAAACGGCAGAACGGTGTTGATGTCCTTCTTGGTGACATCACCCGGCTTGATGGCAGCGCGGATGCCGCCGCCGTTGGTGATGGCGACCACATGGTCAGCATCGACGGTCAGGCCGTCCTTGTTCTGCATGACCTTCCAGAGCATTGCATCGGTGATGAGATCGCCGTTGTTGGTCTCGCTGTCGCGGTTGCCGTTGGGGGCCTTCGCGCCGTTGAGCGTGACCTCGCTCTTGGCGAACACAACGCCGTATTCCTTGTCGACGCGGTCAACAATGACCTTTGCCGCCGCGGCAACGGTCGCGTCCTTGGCGGTGTCTTCCTTGATCTCGTAAAGGGAGTTGCTCTCGATCTTCTTGCTGGCGTCATCGATGACGATCACGCCGATGTTGGCAAATGCGGTACCGGTGGACTGGATGGGCTCGCCCTTCTCACCCTTGGTCATCACGGTGTGGGAGTGACCGTCGACGATGAAGTCGATGCCCTTGACTGCGGCGTAAAGATCGGTGGAGCGGTAAGGAGCGGACTCAGCGTCCACGCCCAGATGCGCAAGGCAGATGACGACATCCGCATCCTTGAGCGCCGCGACCTGATCGGCGGCCGCCTTGGTGAAGGCGTCACCGGTCGCAAAGGTCAGGCCCTTGATGAGCGCGGGGTTGGCCTTGGTCTGGGTCTCGGGGGTCTCCATGCCGAAGAAGCCGACCTTCACACCGGACTTGGTGGTGTAGGTGTAGTTCGCATCGAAGATGGGGGTACCGTCCTCATTGAAGACGTCCGCGCAGACGACCTTGAACTTGGCCTTGCTCATGTTTTCCTTGAGCTGGGCATAGCCGTAGTCGAACTCGTGGTTGCCGAGGGTGACGACGTCGTAGCCCGCGGCATTCATCATCGTGACCGCATCAGCGCCCTTGGTGGAGCTGACATAGGTCGTGCCCTGGCTGAAGTCGCCGGCGTCGACGAGGATGACCTCGGCCCCCTTGGCCTCATAGTCGGCCTTGAGCTGTGCGATGTAGGCATAGCCCTCGACCGCACCGTGCACGTCATTCGTATGCAGAATGACAGTCTTGCCCGCCATCTCAGCTTTCGCATCAGCGGCGGTGTCCGCCGCAAAGCTGGTCACAGTCAGGCTGAGAACCATCGCCATTGCGAGCAGGACGGATAGGAACTTGCGCATAGTGTTTTCCTCCTCAATTTTTTCACTCCGCTTTTTCTCTGTCTGCTCTTCGTGACACGCAGCCCCTTTTCACATCTCTCAGTTGGTCTGCGCGCCAAAAGTTCGCTTTTTGTACAAATAAAAGCGGAATGTGGTATGATTTTATTGTATCGTATGTCTGCTACTTTCTCAATACGGCATTGTTCCGAATTTGCGGCAAAAATCTTGGCGCTTCTCACATTTTTTCCAAACTCTATGGAAATTGGGTAAAAAGTATGCTATGCTTTTGCCAATTTGGTACGGAATTTTTTCTCTCAGATAAGGAGGCTTCTTCCATGAAAACACTGCTTCGAGGCGGCTATGTCGTCAGCGGCCGCGGCTGCCGCCGCGCCGACGTGCTCATCGACGGGGAAAAGGTCGAAATGCTTGGCCACATCCCGCCCGAGCTCGCCGCGCAGAGCGAGGTCGTCGACGTGACGGGCTGCATGCTCTTCCCCGGCTTTATCGACGCGCACACGCACTTCGATCTCGATGTGTGCAGCACCACGACGGCCGACGACTTTGAAAGCGGCAGCAAAAGCGCCATCCGCGGCGGCACGACGACGGTCATCGACTTTGCCTGCCCCAATAAAGGGGAATCCCTTGCCTATGGGCTTGATCTCTGGCATAAAAAGGCCGATGGCAAGTGCTACTGCGACTACGGCTTCCATATGACCATCGACGACTGGAACGAGAGCATCGAGTCTGAGCTCGACGCGATGTTCGACGCCGGTATCACGTCTTTCAAGATGTACCTCACCTACCCCGCCATGATGATCGGCGACGGCGCGGTCTACCGCGCGCTGAAAGCGCTCAAGACCCGCGGCGGCATCGCTGGCGTCCACTGCGAGAACGCGGGCGTCATCGACGCGCGCATCGCCGAACTCAAGGCGAGCGGTTTGGGCGCGGACGTCGTATCGCACCCGATCTCCCGCCCCGACTATTTAGAGGCCGAGGCTGTTTCGCGTCTGCTGCGCATCGCGCAGGCGGCTGACGCGCCCGTCATCATCGTCCACACGACGAACCGTGCTTCTCTTGACGAGATCGCCGCGGCGCGCCGCCGCGGACAGACCGTGTATGTCGAGACCTGCCCGCAGTATTTGGCGCTCGACGACGGCGTTTACTACGATCCCGACTTTTCCTCCGCCGCGCGCTACGTCTGCGCGCCGCCCATCCGCTCGCAGGAAGACAGTGAAGCGCTCTGGAAGGCGCTGCGCCGCGGCGAGGTGCAGACCATCTCGACCGACCACTGCTCGTTCACGCTCGAGCAGAAGAACATGGGCCGCGACGACTTTACGAAGATCCCCGGCGGTCTTCCCGGCGTCGAAACGCGTGGCGAGGTCGTCTACACTGTGGCCATCAATGAAAACAAGCTCTCGCTCGGCGGCGTCTGCCGCGCGCTGAGCGAAAATCCCGCCAAGCTCTACGGTCTCTACCCCCGCAAGGGCGTCATCGCTGCGGGCAGCGACGCCGACATCGTCGTCTACGATCCCGGCGCGAGCCACGTGCTCCACGGCGCGGACATGCTCTCCAAGGCGGGCTACACGCCGTTCGAGGGCTTCCGCACGAATGGCGGCGTGTCGAAAGTCTACCTGCGCGGTCAGCTGCAGGTGGACGGCGGCAAGGTCGTCGGCGGCAAGATGGGCGAATACTTGAAGCGCGGCAAATGCGCACTGTGAGGTAAGATATGGATCTGAGGGAAATTTTATTTGCGCAGTTCCCTGCGTTTTTTCTGCTGAGTCTGCTGTTTTTGATCGCGCACCTGCGCGTGCGCAAGCACAGCGCCGTCAAGTCGGTGCTGTGGGTGCTGCTGTTCGGCGCGGCGCTGGCCGTGTCGATCCTGTTCTGCTTCCTCGGCATGCAGGCGAAGTACTGGACGGTCAAAACGCTCTTCGAGCTCAAGTTCTGGAGCTGGCTCGGCCTTGCGATCGTGGTGTTCGTGTTCGTGCTGCGGCTGGTGTTCAAGCTGCAAAATAAGCACGCTCAGCACATGGTCGAAAAGGAGCGCGCCAAGGCGGAAAAGACCCGCCAGGAGGCCGTAAAGCAGGCGCGCGAAGAAGGCCGCGCCGAGGCCATGGCCGCCCAGCAGGCGCAGGAGGCCGAAGCTGTCGCGGCAGAGCCCGCAGCGGATGAGTCTGCCTCCCCCGCTGCCGAGGAGACCGCACCAGCAGAGAACGCCGATCCTGAAAAGGCGGTCGAATGTTAAGTATGGAACAGACGCAACCGCAGCGCATCGCGTATTTTGACGTACTGCGCATTCTGGCGACTTTCGCCGTCATCGTGCTGCATCTGTCCGCGCAGCACTGGGCCGACACGGACGTTCACACAAGAGCATGGCAAGCCTTTAACCTTTACGACAGTGCTGTGCGCTGGGCTGTTCCGGTTTTCGTGATGATCAGCGGCTCGCTGTTCCTCTCCGGCTCGCAGAGTCTTTTGCACATTCTCAAAAAGAATGTTCTCCGTCTTGTCACAGCGTTTGTCTTCTGGTCGGCGCTCTACGCCGTCTTCATGGTGAACTTCGAGGGATGCCCGACAAACCTTATTTTGCAACAGTTTCTCAACGGTCACTATCACATGTGGTTCCTCTTTATGATCGTGGGACTGTATCTGATCGTACCGTTTCTTCGCCCCATCGTGCGGGATGAAAAGCTCCTGCGCTATTTTCTGCTGCTCACGCTCATCTTTACGTTCCTGCTGCCGCAGATCGCGTCGGCCGTGTCGCTTCTCTCGTGGCAGTACTGCGCTGAATTCAAGGCGCTCACGGGCAAATTCTATTATCATTTCACGCTCGGCTTCGTCCCCTACTTTGTGCTCGGTTACTATTTGGTCCGCAAGGAGTTTTCCTTGACCGCAAAGCGTGTGCTTTACGCGCTCGGTGTGCTCGGCTTCGTCCTCACGGTCGTGCTGACGTCGTTCGCCTCACGTTTGCAGGGCGCGGCAACAGAGCTGTTCTACGGCTACGATTCGCTCAATGTACTGTTTGTCTGCGTGGGGCTGTTCGTCTTTGCCAAAGAGCATCTGAACTTCCCGAACTTAAGCGAAAAGTGTCACAGGTGCATTCGCGCGCTGTCGCGCTGGAGCTTCGGCGCGTACCTCGTACACCCGCTGTTCATCGAATCGTTCGACATTTTTCTGCACTTTAACACGCTGTCACTCAACGTTTTTTTCTCCGTTCCCCTGCTGACATTGATCATCGGCGCGCTGTCGTTCCTCGTCTCAGCGCTGCTTCACCAGATCCCATTTGTCAAAAAGTATTTTGTATGAAAAGAGCCCCGCGGATCATACGATTCACGGGGCTCTTCTTTTTCTGTTACGCTTCGGTCTTGATGCCGCGCTTGTCGAATTCCTCGACCAGCAGGTCAAGGTCGTTCGGCAGGCTCATCGGCTCGCCGCAGAATTTGATGGCGTTGGCCACGTCCTTGAGGCCGTTGCCCGTCACGACGGAGACGACCGTGTCGTTCTCACCGAGCACGCCCTGCTCGCAGAGCTTCTTGACTGCCGCCGTGCCAGTGACGCCCGCGGGCTCGCCGAAGACGCCGCAGGTCGTGCCGAGCAGCTTTTGCGCCGCCATGATCTCCTCGTCCGTCACGTTCACGACGATGCCGTTCGACTCGCGGATCGCCATGAGCGCCTTGTCCGCGTTGCGCGGCACGCCGACGGCGATGGAGTCGGCCAGCGTGTTCTCCTCCATCGGCTCCCAGGGCTTGTTCTCCGCGATGGCGCGGTTGATGGGGTGGCAGCCCTCGGCCTGCGCGGAAATGAGGCGCGGGAGCTTGTCGATAAAGCCGATGGCGTACAGGTCCTTGAGGCCCTTCCACACGCCTGCGATGGTGCAGCCGTCGCCGACGGAGATGGCGAGATAATCCGGCATCTTCCAGTCGAGCTGCTCGGCGATCTCGATCGAAACGGTCTTCTTGCCCTCGGAGAGGTACGGGTTGATGGCCGCGTTGCGGTTGTACCAGCCCCACTTGTCGATGGCCTTTTTCGACAGCTCGAACGTCTCTTCATAGTTGCCTTTGACGGAGATCACGTTTGCGCCGAAGGTCATCAGCTGCGCGACCTTACCCTTGGGCGCGCGCTCGGGAACGAAGATGAAGGTCTTGAGGCCCGCGGCCGCGGCGTTGCCCGCAAGAGAGCTCGCGGCGTTGCCCGTGGACGAGCAGGCGATGATCTTCGCGCCCGCCTCCCCCGCCTTGGCGACCGCCATGGCGGACGCGCGGTCCTTGAGCGACGCCGTCGGGTTCTGTCCGTCGTCCTTGACCCAGAGCTTTTTGAGGCCGAGCTGCTTTGCAAGGCGCGGCTCTTCGTAGAGCGGGCTCCAGCCCACGCGCAGCGGTGTGTCGGGTGTCGTCTCCTCGACCGGCAACAGCTCGCGGTAGCGCCACATTGTGTTCGGGCGGGACTTGAGCGTTTCCTTCGTCAGGTTCTTTTTGATGTAGTCGTAGTCATAGATGATGTCGAGAATGCCGCCGCACGAGCAGTTCGTGAGGTTCGCCGTGGCCTCGTATTCTTTCCCGCACTTGACGCAGCGGGCGCATTTGACGTTTTTTAACATAATAACTCCTTATTGTCCGCGCGCTGCGCGGTGGGTTTTTGCAGCGTGAAAGCGCTGCTGCTTTTTGTCCCCCTATTCGCAGGGGGACGCGAGACAAAGGGGGTATTCTCTTTCCAAAGAGAATACCCCCTTTGGAACCCCCAGAGAAAGGCAAGGGGTCTTACCCCTTGCCCCCGCACATTGGCAGTTTTTATCTTGAAGAGCTGCACGCGCTGCGCAATGTAAGTGCGGTGTACATGGCTTCGCCATGAACCCCTGCGTTTCGTGACAACTCTCAACCGCGCCTTACTATCGTGAGGCGCGAGTGACGTTTGCTTGGCGGCAGACTGCTTGCGAAATAGCGGCATTGCTTCGCTCGCCGCATTGTGGAGACTGGCGGTAGATGGTGATTACTGCGCACTTCTACAAGACGGGCAGAGCAGCACCCGCAAGGGGTGTGCCGCATCCGTAAGGCGTCAGAGCCGCCAACGGCTGCGCAACAGCGGATGATAGGAGCAGAGGCAAGTCGTATAGCAATGCTAACGCGGCAACGCCGCGCGCAGGAAGTCGCATTCCGGAGGCCAAAGGCCCATTCAAGCCTGAGACTGCCAATCTAAACGCCTTTCTTTTGGACGGGCGACGCCCGTTTTCTTTCTCGGGAAAGAAAATGGGGGTCGCATTCGTGCAGCGCCTGCGGCGCTGCTTTCCCCGCGCCCGCAGGGCGCGTCCCCCCCTTTGAGGGGTATAAAAAAGAGGGCATCTCTTCGAGATACCCCCTTTTATCATCCTAACAGGGTTTGGAGCAAGGGGTTCCTGCTCCCCTTTCGCGCTCTTAGAGCGCTTTGAGAAGGCCGGTGGCCTCGTTGAACTCGTTGATGAGCTCGTCGAGCTCCTTCGCCTGCGCGTGGACAGCGTCCCACGTGCCCTTGGTGTCGTACCAGAGGGCGTTGAGGTCCTTGACGTCGCGCGCCTGCTGCTCGACCCAGGTGTAGTACTTGAGGTTGTGGATGCGCTTGCGGTCCTCGTACGTCAGCTCCATCATGCTGTCGGTCTTCAGGCCGAGCATGTGAAGGTTGTGGTCGAGGCGGGCCTCCTCGGCGTTGTACGCGCCGTGCATCTCGTTGAGCTCCTCGATGCGGCTGCCGTACATCACAGCGGAGTCGGTCAGAACGGTGCAGACGACATCGTCCTCGGTCAGCTCATAGTACTTGGCCATCTTGATGCAGCACAGCACGTTCGCGATGCCGGAGATGCCGAGCCATGTGAGCTTTTCGATGAGCTCGTCGGAGAGCTTGAGCTCTTCCTTGAGGTACTTCTTGCCCTCTGCCGTGTTGAAAAGGCGCAGCAAACGCTGGGAATCCTCGTCGTCGATGGCGATGGCCATGTCAGTGTTCTTCACGTTGTGGATCCAGGGGATGTGCTTGTCGCCGATGCCCTCGATGCGGTGGCCGCCGAAGCCGTTATTCAGGATCGTCGGGCACTGGAGCGCTTCGCCCACGCCGAGCTTCATGCCGGGATAACGTTCCTTGAGGAGGTCGCCCGCGCTCATCGTACCGGCGGAACCGGAGGTGAAGCACGCGCCCGCGAGACGCTGGCCGGGCTTCTTCACGGCCTCGAAGAGGTCTGCAAGGGCGTAGCCCGTGACATTGTAGTGCCACAGCGGGTTGCCCATCTCTTCAAACTGGTTGAAGATCATCATGCTGGGGTCCTGCTTGAGCTCCCAGGTCTTGTCGAAAATCTCCTTGACGTTGGACTCGCAGCCCGGCGTCGCAATGACCTGACCGGCGATCTTGCTGAGCCACTCAAAGCGCTCCTTGCTCATCTCCGCGGGGAGAATGGCGACGGAGTCGACGGCGAGGAGCTTCGAGTTGAACGCGCCGCCGCGGCAGTAGTTACCGGTGGAGGGCCACACGGCGTGATGATACGTCGCGTCGAACTGGCCGGTGACGAGGCGCGGGGCGAGGCAACCGAAGGACGCGCCGACCTTGTGGCAGCCCGTGGGGAACCACTTGCCCGCCATGGCGAGGATGCGGCAGGGAACGCCGGAGAGCTCGGACGGAATTTCAACATAATTCGGCACGGCCTGGAAGAGACCGCCGGACTCCTTGGCCTCGTTCTTCCACGTGATGCGGAAGAGGTTCAGCGGGTTGACGTCCCAAAGGCCGACAGTCTTGAGCTTTTCCTGAATTTTCTCAGGGATGGTCTCAGGATGCTGCATCTGCGCGATGGTCGGGATGATAACGTTGTTTTCCTTGGCCTTCTCAATGTTGTGCTGCAGGCCGGTCTTGTTGATGGTCAAATCGATCTTGCCCATGGTTCACTTCTCCTCCTGTTGTTTGTCAATATAAGAATATAGTGTATATTTGGATATGCCGAAGTATTTTGCGATCTTGTCTCCGGATTTTGTGACGAGGAACGCCCCGCTCTGGCTCAAAAAGCCGATGGCGCGCATCTTGTCCTCCTTGTTCATCAGGGCGACAGGCTTGCCGACGAGCGCGACGGACTGGGCAATAAGCTCATCCAGAAGATCGTTGACGTTCACGATCTTTTCCGGCTCGCCCTGCGTCTCGTCCTTCGTGTCGATCAGCTCGTGCACCGCATCCTCGACCATCAGGAGCGAGGAAATGTCGTAATTGATGCCAAGGATCGCAGCGACCTTGCCGTTCCGGCCGCGGATGTACATGGTGGAAGATTTCAGGATCTTCCCATCCGGCGTTTTGGTGAGGTAGCTCAAGTGGTCGCTCGGCTGCGCGTCGGCCTGACGCACCTGCTCCAAAACAACGTGCGACGCGCCGTCGCCCACCTTGCGGCCCGTGACGTGGCCGTTTTCAATGGCAACGATGGAATGCTCGGGGTGCTTGGCGCCCACATCGTGGATCACCACCTCGCAATGACTGCCAAAGGTCGCGGCGATGCCTTTTGCGACCTGCTCCAGGGTCTTCAGCGTTGCGGCTTCTATGGTCTATCCCTCCTCTGCCTGCCCGGGCATTTTGCTGTGCAAGTTGCACAGCTTTCCATCGGCACGGGCATGTTCTTTCATCCCTATAATACCATAAATTGATCGAATTGCAATCATTTTCTTAAAATAATTTTGAAACACAAATTTTTTGTTTGACAACTGCCGTTCTTATGCTATGATAAGGACAGTGTAACAGAAAATTAACCCCGATCGACAGAAAATACTATTACTTTTAACGGAGGTTTTACCATGGATTTCGAAGCCATCAAGAAAGCCGCACAGGCCTACGGCCCCGATATGACCCACTTCCTGCGTGATATGATCGCCATCCCCAGCGAGAGCTGTGAGGAAAAGGGCGTCGCCCACCGCATCGCCGAGGAAATGAAGAAGCTTGGCTACGACAAGGTCGAGTTCGATGCGCTCGGCAACGTCATCGGCTGGATGGGCTCGGGCGACAAGATCATCGCCATCGACTCCCACATCGACACCGTCGGCATCGGCAACCGCGAAAACTGGACGCACGACCCGTACGAGGGCTACGAGGATGACAAGGTCATCTACGGCCGCGGCGGCAGCGACCAGGAGGGCGGCATGGCCGCGGCAGCCTACGGCACGAAGATCATGAAGGACCTCGGCCTCATTCCCGATGGCTACAAGATCATGGTCGTCGGCTCCGTGCAGGAGGAGGACTGCGACGGCATGTGCTGGCAGTCTATCGTCAACGAATACTTCAAGGGCCCTGAGGACGCGAGAAACCAGATCGAATTCGTCATCTCCACCGAGCCGACCGACGGCGGCATCTACCGCGGTCACCGCGGCCGCATGGAGATCCGCGTCGCCATGCACGGCGTCTCCTGCCACGGCTCCGCGCCCGAGCGCGGCGACAACGCCATCCACAAGATGGCCGAGGTCATTCTGAACGTACGCGACCTCAACGAGAACGACGCCGCTGATGACAAGGAGATCAAGGGCCTTGTCAAGATGCTCGATCCGAAGTATAATCCTGAGCACTGGGAGGACGCGCGCTTTCTTGGCCGCGGCACCTGCACCACGAGCCAGATCTTCTTCACCTCTCCCTCCCGCTGTGCCGTCGCCGACAGCTGCTCGATCTCTATCGACCGCCGCATGACCGCGGGTGAGACCTATCAGTCCTGCCTGAAGGAAATTGAAGACCTGCCCGCGTGCAAGAAGTACGCCAAGGATATCAAGGTCTCCATGTACATGTACGACCGTCCGTCCTGGACCGGCCACGTCTACGAGACCGAGGCCTTCTTCCCCACCTGGATCAACAAGGAGACCGCGCCCCACGTGCAGGCGCTCGTCGACGCGCACCACGCTCTCTGGGGCACCGAGCGCATCGGTGCGGACGAAAAGGCCATGTCCACGCGCACCGGCCGCCCCTTAACTGACAAGTGGACGTTCTCCACGAACGGCGTGTCCATTCAGGGCCGCTACGGCATCCCCTGCGTCGGCTTCGGCCCCGGCGCTGAATCTCAGGCCCACGCGCCCAACGAGATCACCTGGAAGCAGGACCTCGTCACCTGCGCGGCGCTGTACGCGGCTGTCCCCGGCCTCTACAAGCCCGAGAACAAGGATGGCTCCGCCACCTCCTTCCGTCAGGAGTTAACGGGCAATAATATCAAATAACGTGCTTCGCCCGTCATTTGATATTAAGAGGCTGCACTCCGCTTCGCTCCTCGCCTCTAGTTCGGCACGCGCTGCGTGAGAAGTGTTTTTTGCCACGCGCATGTCGCGGCAAAAAACGGTTCAAGATCATTTGCGCCGTGCGCGGCGCAAATAAAACAAGGTATTTCGATCATACTATACAGATAAAGGAGAAAATCACCCATGAGCAAGACTGTTGAACTGGCGCGCCACCTTGAGACGCTGCACATCAATAACATGTACAAGACCGACTTCTACTGGACGTGGGACAAGACCGACGAGGAGATCGACGCGGTCTTCACCGTGGCCGACGCGCTGCGCGATCTGCGCGAGCGCAACAAGAACACCAAGGTCTTCAACTCCGGCCTCGGCATTTCGATCTTCCGCGACAACTCCACCCGCACGCGCTTCTCGTTCGCGTCCGCGTGCAACCTGCTCGGCTTAGAAGAACAGGTACTCGATGAAAAGAAGTCCCAGATTGCACACGGCGAGACCGTGCGCGAGACGGCGAACATGGTCTCGTTCATGGCCGACGTCATTGGCATTCGCGACGATATGTTCATCGGCGAGGGCCACAAGTATCAGAAGACCTTCATGGACGCGCTCGAAGAGGGCTACCGCGACGGCATCCTCGAACAGCGCCCGACGCTTGTGAACCTCCAGTGCGACGTCGACCACCCGACGCAGTGCATGGCCGATATGCTCCACATCATCCACTACTTCGGCGGCGTGGAGAACCTCAAGGGCAAGAAGGTCGCCATGACCTGGGCCTATTCCCCGAGCTACGGCAAGCCCCTCTCCGTCCCGCAGGGCGTTATCGGCCTCTTCACCCGCTTCGGCATGGATGTCACGCTCGCCCACCCCGAGGGCTACGAGGTCATGCCCGAGGTCGAGGAGATCGCCAAGAAGAACGCGGCGGCCACCGGCGGCAGCTTCAAGAAGTGCAACGACATGAAGGAAGCCTTCAAGGACGCCGATATCGTCTATCCCAAGTCCTGGGCGCCGTTCAAGGCCATGGAGGAGCGCACGAAGCTCTATCAGGCCGGCGACAAGGACGGCATCGATGAGCTGGAGAAAAAGCTGCTCGCGCAGAACGCCGAGCACAAGGATTGGGCCTGCACCGAGGAGATGATGAAGCTCACGAAGGACGGCAAGGCGCTCTATCTCCACTGCCTGCCCGCCGACATCACCGGTCTTTCCTGCCCCGAGGGCGAGGTTGACAACAGCGTGTTCGACCGCTATATCGTCCCCCTGTACAAGCAGGCTTCCTACAAGCCCTATATCATCGCCGCAATGATGTTCCTCGCGCAGGTCAAGGACCCCGTCCGCGCGCTGATGGAAATGGACAAGTCCGGCGAAGAGCGCAAGATGTTCTAATTGCGCGTTCCCACGTAAAAAGGCGGGCCTCCCCGCTTTTGAGAGAAGAGAGTTTTTCAAAAATAATGAAGGAGAGATAGTCATTATGAGCAAGAGAATCGTCATCGCCCTGGGCGGCAACGCGCTGGGCAACACCCCCTATGAGCAGCTCGCCCTCGTCACCGAGACCGCAAAGCCCATCGTCGACCTGATCACGCAGGGCAACGAGGTCATCATCGCCCACGGCAACGGCCCGCAGGTCGGCATGATCAACCTCGGCATGGCCACCGCCGCTGAGGCCAAGGCCATCAAGTCCGACATGCCCTTCCCCGAGTGCGGCGCGATGAGCCAGGGCTATATCGGCTATCATCTGCAGAACGCCATCGGCAATGAGCTCGCCTCCCGCGGCATGAACAAGGACGTTGCCACGGTCGTGACGCAGGTGCTCGTCGACGAGGCTGACCCCGCCTTCCAGCATCCCACCAAGCCCGTCGGCGCGTTCTACGATAAGGAGACCGCCGAGCGCATCGCCGCGGAAAAGGGCTACACGATGGTCGAGGACGCGGGCCGCGGCTACCGTCAGGTCGTTCCCTCCCCCAAGCCGATCGACGTCATTGAAAAGAACACTGTCAAGGCGCTCGTCGACAACGGTACGGTCGTCATCACGGTCGGCGGCGGCGGCATCCCCGTCGTGCGCAAGGACGGCAAGCTCTACGGCACGCCCGCGGTCATCGACAAGGACTTCGCCTCCGCCAAGCTCGCAGAGCTGCTCGACGCGGACATGCTCGTCATCCTGACGGCGGTCGAGAAGGTCGCCATCAACTTCGGCAAGCCCGACCAGAAGGGTCTCGACACCCTGACGCCGGACGAGGCGCGCAAGTATATCGACGAAAAGCAGTTTGCTCCCGGCTCCATGCTGCCGAAGGTCCAGGCCGCCATGTCGTTCGCCGAAAGCAAGCCCGGCCGCGTCGCGCTCATCACGCTGCTGGAAAAGGCGGCCGAGGGCATCGAAGGCAAGACCGGCACCCGCGTGCAGATGTAACATTCGTTCCAAACAACCCGCACTTTTATGCAAAAGACCCGCTCATTGAGCGGGTCTTTTTTCGTTTTTTCCATGGAGTATCCACTCTTTTCTCCCCTATGACTAAAAGAGCCAAGCCTTTTTTGGTCAAGTTTGATCACCGATTTTCGTTTTTCCTGTTGATAAATTTTACCATTTTATGTATCATGGTGATAACGGTATTCAAATCTTTTGATTGCCGTAAAATTTAAGGAGGATTTACCGAAATGAAGAAGTTCCTTGCACTGCTCCTGAGTCTCGTGATGGTCCTCGCCCTCGTCGCCTGCGGCGATAAGAAGGACGATGCCAACACCGACGATCAGGACAACAACGAAGTCACCGATTTCAAGGTCGGCTTCATCATGCTCCACGACGAAAACTCCACCTACGACCTCAACTTCATCAACGCTGCAAAAGAGGCCTGCGAGACGCTCGGCGTCGAGTACACCATCGTGACCAACGTTCCCGAAGGTCAGGAGTGCTACGACAAGGCCGCTGAGCTCGCCGACGCCGGCTGCAACATCATCTTCGCCGACTCCTTCGGTCACGAGGACTACATGATCCAGGCCGCGAAGGACTTCCCCGACGTGCAGTTCTGCCACTCCACCGGCACCAAGGCGCACACCGAGGGTCTCTCCAACTACCACAACGCCTTCGCTTCCATCTATGAGGGCCGTTACCTCGCCGGTATCGCTGCCGGTATGAAGCTCAACGAGATGATCGCCAACGGTGAGTTCACCGCAGACGAGGCCAAGATCGGCTACGTCGGCGCCTTCACCTATGCCGAGGTTATCTCCGGCTACACCTCCTTCTTCCTGGGCGCTCGCTCCGTCTGCCCCACTGCCACGATGGAAGTCACCTTCACCGGCAGCTGGTATGACGAGACCGCCGAGAAGGAAGGCGCGCAGAAGCTCATCAAGAACGGCTGCAAGCTCATCAGCCAGCACGCCGACTCCATGGGCGCTCCCACCGCTTGCGAGACCGCCGGTGTTCCCGACGTTTCCTACAACGGTTCCACCGAGGCCGCCTGCCCCAACACCTATCTGATCTCCTCCCGCATCGACTGGGCTCCCTACTATGAGTACGCCATCACCGCTGCCATGAACGGCGAGGCCATCGACGCTGACTGGACCGGCACTCTTGCGACCGGCTCCGTCGTGCTGACCGACCTGAACGAGAACGTTGCTGCCGAGGGCACTGCTGAGGCCATTGCCGATGCGACCGCCAAGCTCGAGAGCGGCGAGCTCCACGTCTTTGACTGCTCCACCTTCACCGTGGACGGCCAGCCTGTCACCTCTTACATGGCTGACGTCGACACCGATCCCGACTACACGCCCGACACCGAGGTTGTCCAGGACGGTTATCTGGCTGAGTCCACCGCCCGTTCCGCCCCGTACTTCCAGCTCATGATCGACGGCATTGATCTGCTGGATACTAATTTCGGCTAATTGTTTCTGCTACTACATATCGGGCTGTCTTCGGGCAGCCCGATATCTTTTTTCTTTTTGTGGCACTTTTCGCTATTTTGCTAAAAATTTTTGTACACTTCTAATTTTTTTTGTGTTTTTTTCTGTTTTACATTTACAACGCCGTTCAATTATGCTAATATATGACTTGTACAAATACAATGCTGCGGGGCTTTCTTCCTGTGCCCTCCAGCGGAAAAAGGGGTGACCGCCTTGGGAACTGCATGCGCAGTTAAAATGGAGAATGTCACGAAGCGGTTCGGCAAAGTGGTGGCGAACAACGCCATCAACCTTGAGCTGCACGAGGGCGAGATCCTGTCGCTGCTCGGCGAAAACGGCAGCGGCAAGACGACGCTGATGAACATGCTCTCCGGCATCTATTTCCCCGACGAGGGGCAAATCTACATTCACGGCGAACCCGTCACGATCGCCTCCCCCAAGGATGCGTTCGAACACGGCATCGGTATGATCCACCAGCACTTCAAGCTCGTTGATCTTTTCACCGCAACGGAGAATATCATCCTCGGCCTTGAAGGCAAGCTCGACATTGCCGAAGCCAGCAAAAAGGTCAAAGAGATCTGCGACAAATACGGGTTCGACATCGACCCCAATCAGAAGATCTACGACATGTCCGTTTCGCAGAAGCAGACCGTCGAGATCGTCAAGGTGCTCTACCGCGGGGCGGACATCCTCATTCTGGACGAGCCGACCGCAGTGCTCACCCCGCAGGAGACGGACAAGCTCTTCGCCATCATGCGAAACATGAAGGCCGACGGCAAGTCCCTCATTATCATCACGCATAAGCTGCACGAGGTGCTCGACGTGTCCGACCGCGTGGCCGTGCTGCGCAAGGGCGAATACGTCGGTGACGTCGCCACCAAGGACGCCGACCAGCAGTCGCTGACCGACATGATGGTCGGCCACACGGTGAGCCTGAACATCAGCCGCCCCGAGCCGAAGGACGTTGAAAAGCGCCTCGTCATCGAAGGCCTGACGGCTTACGACGAGCTTGGCGTCAAGCGTCTGGACGATGTCAGCTTCACCATCAACGCGGGCGAGGTGCTCGGCATCGCGGGCGTCGCAGGCAGCGGCCAGCGCGAGCTGCTCGAGTCCATTGCGGGCCTCTACCCCGTTGCCTCCGGCCATGTCACGTTCTATCCGCCCGACGGCGGCAAGGAAAAGGAACTCGTCGGTCTCGACCCGATGAAGATCCGCAAGAGCGGCATTTCGATGTCGTTCGTCCCCGAAGACCGACTCGGCATGGGCCTGGTCGGCTCGATGGGCATGACGGGCAACATGATGCTGCGCTCTTGGCGCAAGGGTAAGGGTCTGTTCCTTGACCGCAAGGATCCCGAAGCGCTCGCCAACCGCATCTGGGAAGAGCTCGGCGTCGTCACGCCCAGCACGTCCTTCCCCGTGCGCCGCATGTCCGGCGGCAACGTGCAGAAGGTGCTTGTCGGACGCGAGATCGCCCAGTCCCCCGCCGTGCTGATGACCGCTTACGCCGTGCGCGGCCTGGACATCAACACCTCCTATACCATTTACAACCTGCTGACAGAGCAGAAGATGCACGGCGTCGCCGTCGTTTATGTCGGCGAAGACCTCGACGTGCTGCTTGAACTGTGCGACCGCATCGTCGTTCTCTGCGGCGGTCAGGTCTCCGGCGTGGTCGACGCCAGAAAGACCGACAAGCGCGAGGTCGGCGCACTGATGACGCTCGTGAGGGGAGGCAACAAGGATGAATAAGAAACAGTCGCTCTTCCACATCGCCAAGCGCGATACGCTCCCCTGGTACAAGGCCGTTTTGATCCGCGGCGGCGCGATCGTGCTCGCTTTGATCGTCTGCGCGATCGTCACAACGCTGCTGACGGGCGAAAATCCCATCAAGGTCTACTCCACGATCCTCTACGGCGCGTTCGGTACGTCGCGCAAGAGCTGGGTCACGTTCCATAACCTCGCGATCCTGCTCGGCATCTCGCTCGCGGTCACGCCCGCGTTCAAGATGCGTTTCTGGAACATCGGTGCCGAGGGTCAGGTGCTCATCGGCTGCCTTGCCACCGCGGCCTGCATGATCTGCCTTGGCGGCAAGATCCCCAACGGTCTTCTCATCGTCATTATGATCGTCGCCTCCGTCGCGGCAGGCGCGCTGTGGGGCTTCCTCCCCGGTATCTTCAAGGCCAAGTGGAACACGAACGAAACGCTCTTCACGCTCATGATGAACTACATCGCGACACAGCTCGCCGCGTTCTTCATCATCGTGTGGGAAGTGCCCAAGGGCTCGGGCAAGATCGGTATCATCAACCAGAATACCGAGGCCGGCTGGCTCCCCGTTCTCGGCGGCCAGCGCTATCTCCTCCCGATCCTGCTTGTGGCGATCCTCACGGGCGTTATGTACATCTATCTCAATTACAGCAAGCACGGCTATGAGATCGCCGTTGTCGGTGAGAGCCAGCGCACCGCGAGCTATGCGGGCATCAAGGTCGAGCGCGTCATCGTGCGCACGATGATCCTCTCCGGCGCGATCTGCGGCCTCATCGGCCTGCTGCTCACCGCCGGTACGGACCACACGCTGACCACCACCATCGTCGGCGGACGCGGCTTCACAGCGGTCATGGTCTCCTGGATGGCCAAGTTCAACCCCATCATGATGATCTTCACGAGCCTTCTTATCGTGGTTCTGAGCCGCGGCGCGAGCGAGATCTCCAGCGTGTTCAGCCTGAACCACTCCTTCGCCGATATCCTGACGGGCATCATCCTCTTCTTCATCATCGGCAGCGAGTTTTTCATCAGCTACAAGGTCAGCCTGCGCAAGAGCAAGAAGGAGGCGTGAAGCAATGACATTTGATCTAACTGCTTTTCTTCCCCGTGCGGTCATGCAGGGCATTCCCCTGCTCTACGGCAGCACCGGTGAGATCCTAACGGAAAAGTCCGGCAACCTGAACCTCGGCATTCCGGGCGTGATGTACGTCGGCGGTATCTGCGGCGTCATCGGCGCGTTCTTCTACGAGCAGTCCACCCCGGCTGCCGACATGAACGCGTTCCTCGCCATCGGTATCCCGATGCTCTGCTCGCTTTTGGGCTCGCTTCTGATGGGCCTTCTCTACTGCCTGCTGACCGTTACGCTGCGCGCCAACCAGAACGTCACGGGTCTTGCACTCACGACGTTCGGCGTCGGCATCGGCAACTTCTTCGGCGGCTCGCTCATCAAGCTGACCGACAGTGAAGTCCCCTCCATCGCGCTGAGCGCGACGAGCGCCTATTTCAGCAAATCCCTGAATGTCGGCGGCTGGTTCGGTCAGGTTTTCCTGTCCTACGGCTTCCTTGCCTACCTCGCCATCGTCATCGCATTGTTCGCGTCGTACTTCCTCAAGCACACCCGCACGGGTCTTCACCTGCGCGCCGTGGGCGAGAGCGCGGCGACGGCGGACGCAGCCGGCATCAACGTGACGAAGTACAAATACCTCGCCACCTGCATCGGCAGCATGATCGCGGGTCTCGGCGGCCTGTATTACGTCATGGACTACGCCTGCGGCGTCTGGTCCAACAACGCCTTCGGCGACCGCGGCTGGCTCGCCATCGCGCTCGTCATCTTCACGATCTGGCGTCCGAACGTCAGCGTGCTGGCCTCCATCCTGTTCGGCGGGTTCTACATCCTCTATATCTTCATCCCCACCGGCACCAACCTTGCCATCAAGGAGCTCTACAAGATGCTCCCCTACGTCGTCACGCTGGTCGTTCTGATCATCGTGTCGCTGCGCAAGAAGCGCGAGGATCAGCCGCCCGCATCGCTGGGTCTGAGCTACTTCCGCGAAGAGAGATAAAAAATCTTCAAAAACGGCAACCGAATCGGTTGCCGTTTTTGAGTAGGATCGCACTCCGCTCTGCGCACACGCCGCAGGCGCGTACACTTGCTCCGCGCAAAGTGTTTTTTGCCACGTACACGCCGCGGCAAAAAACGATCAAATTCATTTGCGCCGTGCGCGGCGCAAAATAGAGCGCGCATGTCGTCCTCCGCGACGGATTTCAATTTATTTGCCGCCGTGCGCGGCGCAAAGTCTGCGACGCTTTTACGCTGTTTTGCTGCCGGAGGCAGCAAAACATGCTATTCACTATCAAATCTGCCTATCTTTTCGGGCATTGTGAGGTATTCCGCTATGTCTACTCTGCTCATTCAAAACATTCGTTCGCTGGTGTCGTGTGATGACGCGGACACGGTTTATGAAAACGTCGATCTGTATGCTGAGGATGGATTCATCCGCGCGATCGGTAAAAATCTGCCGCAGGAGGCGGAAAAGGTGATTGACGCGAGCCACATGCTCTGCTACCCCGGCCTTGTCAACACGCACCATCATCTCTATCAGGTCTTTTCCCGCAACCTGCCGGAAGTACAGAACATGGAGCTCTTCGACTGGCTCAAAACGCTCTATGAGATCTGGAAAAACCTCGACGAGGACGTCATCCGCCTCTCGACGCTCACGGGCCTTGGCGAGCTGATGAAGCACGGCTGCACGACCTGCTTCGACCATCACTATGTCTTCCCTGCGGGCGCGGGCGACCTCATTGGCGCGCAGTTTGCCGCGTCGGACGAGATTGGCGCGCGCATGTACGCCTCGCGCGGCAGTATGGACCTCTCTGTCAAGGACGGCGGCCTGCCGCCCGACAGCGTCGTGCAGACGGTCGACGAGATCATGGCCGATTCTGCCCGTGTCATCGAGAAATACCACGACAAGTCGTTCGGCGCGATGCACCGCGTTGCGCTCGCCCCGTGCTCGCCGTTCTCCGTGTCTGCCGACCTTCTGCGCGAGAGCGCCGTGCTCGCGCGAGAGTACGGCGTGCGCCTGCACACCCACCTGTGCGAGACGAAGGACGAAGAACACTTCATGCTCGCGCGCGAGGGCGTCCGCCCGCTCGAGTACATGGAGCGCCTCGGCTGGACGGGCAGCGACGTCTGGTTCGCCCACGGCATCCACTTCAACGACGAGGAGCTGCGCGTGCTGGCAAAGACGCACACCGGCGTGGCGCACTGCCCGATCTCGAACATGAAGCTCGCCTCCGGCGTCGCCCGCGTGCCCGAGATGCTGAAGCTCGGCGTGCCGGTCGGTCTCGCGGTTGACGGTTCAGCCTCGAACGACGGCTCATCGCTGATGGAGGAACTGCGCGTCGCGTTTCTGCTGCACCGTTTGAACAGCAGCAAAGCTGCCCCCAGCGGTTACGACGTGCTCAAGATGGCAACATGCGGCAGCGCGGCCATCCTTGGCCGCAGCGACGACATCGGCTCGCTCGAGGTCGGCAAGTGCTGCGACCTCTTCATGATCGACTCGCGCAGGCTCGAGCTCGTCGGCTCGTGCTTTGACCCCAAAAGCGTGCTCGGCACTGTCGGCGTGCGCGGACCCGTTGACTACACAGTCGTTCAGGGCCGTGTGACGGTCGACCACGGTCATCTTGTCACAGTCGACGAAGAACAGCTTGCGCACGACGCGGAGGCGAAGTGCCGCGCGTATCTGAACCGCTGAGGAGGCTGCCATGACCGTTGAGATCACCCGCGGCGACATCGCCGCCCTCCCCTCCTCCGACCGTGCGGCCGAACTTCTGCCGCTCACGGACGGCGACACGCTGACCCTCTCCTGCACAGACAGCGACCTGAAGGCCGCCTACCGCGTCCTGCGCGCCATCATGGACTACGGCTATGAGCACGCACAGCCGTCGCGCGTGCGTCTAATTTGCGCGGACGAGGCGTCGCGTAGGGCGTACTCCTTCCAGTGGAACATGTGGTTCGCCGCGGAAAAGCCAAAACACGAAGATTAAAAAGAAAAGACGAGCGAATTTTCGCTCGTCTTTTTCTCATAAATAGCGGTCCACTTTTTGCAAAATCGTCTCGTAGCGCTCGGCGAGCTCCTGCTTTGTCTCGCCGAACCGCCCGCGAAGCTCCTGCCGCGAACGGACAATGGTCTGCAACGCCTCGTCGCGCTCAATGCGCAGCCCCGCGGCGATCTCCTCGCTCAGCTCGCCCACGCTGGCAAAGGCCTCCATCAGCCCACCCTGCGTTTTGAAAAACTCGTCGCCGAAGCGTTCGCGCTTCGGATATTTTCCGCTGCGGTAATTGTCGATGACGACCTCGTAGCGTGCCATGGCGCGCTGCACCGCCGTCTCCCATGAAACGTACAGCTCGCGCTGGGCGTTTTCGCCGACCACTTGCATCACCTCCGGCGCGCGGCAGAGCTCTTCGAGCTTTGCCGCCATCGCCGCGGCGTTCTCCTCGATGCAAAAGCCGTTTCGCCCGTCGCCCACGCCCTCGGACGCGCAGGAATTTCGGATCATCACAGTCGCCGTACCGCTGGCTGCGGCCTCGCGCACGACAAGGCCGTTCGTGTCGAACGTCGACGGGAAGAGAAACAGGTCGGATCTGCCATACCACGCGCGGATGATCTCGCGGTCAGAGATCGCACCTGTGAAAAAGCAGCGGTCGGAGAGCTTCTGCTCTTCCGCATAGCTGCGGATCTCCGCGCCGTCTGCGCCCTCGCCGACAAACACCATGCGGAAGTCGACATTTTTCTCGCGCAGCGTTTTCAGCGCGTCTAAAATAATGCGGATACCCTTGTACCACATCAGCCGCCCGACGAAGAGAAAGACCGGCACGTTCTGCGGCAGGTCATATCTGCCCGTCGCCGCGGCGATGGCCTCGTCAGACACCCGCCCGCGCGGCACGTCCACGCCGTTTTCCATCACGATGTAGTCGCCCTCGTAGCCGAGCGAGCGCAGATTTTCCCCCGCCCCGCGGCTCACGACCCAGACCTCATCGCAGCTTGCGATGTTCTGCACCAGCGCGCGAATGGCGCTCTCCTGCAAGAGCTTGCCGCGCACAGCCTTGGCGATGTCGACATCGTACTTCGTGTGATACGTCAGCACGAGCGGCGCGTCGACCACGGCGCGCAGCGAGCGCGCCAGCAGGCACGACGTGATGGGACAATGCGTGTGCATCAGTTCGACCTTCTGCTCCGTCAGCACGCGCGCGGTCTCGGGTGAAAACGGATAGCCTGCCACGTAGCCGAGCTTCTTGCGCGTGTCGATGCTCGGGTAGCGCAGCACGGGGAATGGGAACGCGCTGTCGTCCGCGCCGGGCACTGTCGGCGTGACGACAATGGCGTTTTCGCCGCTTTTCGTGATGTTTTTCGCGTAGTTCACAACGGCGTTCGCCACGCCGTCGATCTCGGGCGGAAAGGAATCGTTCAAAAGGCAGATGGTTCTCTTGTCCATGCCATTGCCCTCCTGTTGCTTGTTTTTCGGCAGCGCCGAAGTGTGATTCAGTATATCATTTTTCGCGCGAAGATGGTATACTATGTGTGAATTTTACGCGCTGTTTACTTCGGGAAAGGAGGGCTTCCATGCGCATTCTCACATACACCGTGACGCCGGAGGAGGACGGCCGCATGGTCAAAGGCATCCTGCGCGGCAGTCTTCAGCTTTCCTACACGCTGCTCAAAAGCCTCAAATGGCGCGAAAACGCCATTTTATTGAACGGACAGAGCGTCCATGTCAACACAATCGTCCACGCGGGCGACACCGTCAGCGTCGTCCTCAGCGAGCGTACGCCGCGCGAGGACTTGTACTGCGCAAATGCGTCAAAGCCCGACATCGTCTACGAGGACGACGACCTGCTTGTGCTCAACAAGCCTGCGGGCGTCGCCATGCACCCGAAGTCGGGTGACGCCTCCGCGCCGAGCCTTGCAGCGATGCTGACGAGTTATCTCGGCGAGGGCAGCGTGCCGCACTTTGTCAGCAGGCTTGACAAAGGGACGTCTGGCCTCCTCATCGCCGCGAAAAATGGCTATGTGCACGACCGCCTGCGCCGCGCGCTGCATTCAAGCGATCTGCGGCGCGAGTACCGCGCTGTCGCCGTCGGCAGAGTTGAACCGCCGTACGGCGTCATCGACGCGCCGATCGGCCGCGCAGAGGGCTCCATCATCCGCCGCTGCGTGCGCGCGGACGGACTTCCGAGCCTCACGGAGTACGAGACTCTGCAAGTAAACGACCGCTTCACGCTCCTGCGCCTGCGCCCACAGACGGGTCGCACGCATCAGCTTCGCGTCCACATGGCATACCTCGGTCATCCCCTCGCGGGCGACTGGCTCTACGGCACGGAGGACAAAACCCTCATCGCCCGCCCCGCGCTGCACTCATACGAGCTGTGGTTCACCCAGCCGGTCACCGGACAGGAATTGCACTTTACAGCGCCTATCCCGCAGGATATGCAGCGCTTGATGGAATGAAAAAGCACCGTTTTGGCCGGCTCCACATAAGAAAACATGCGCCGTAAAAGGCAAATTTTGCACTGACTCCTTCGTTGCACCGTCTTGCCATGCGACAGCATGCCTGCGCCGCCTCGGCTCGGCACAAAATTTGCTCTTTTACGGTGCGAAGCAGTTTTGACAATGAATTTTTGAGATGAAATCGGTTGAAAAAATCTCCCCATACTGGCGTATGGGGAGATTTTTTCGGTCGTATTTCAGCCAAAAAGGTGCAGGCAAAACCGCATATTTTCTTATGCGGAGCCGGCCTTGGGCGGTGCTTTTTTCAGACATGTGGTAAAATACCATAAGTCTATAACCGATTTTTACTTTTCCTTGTAGTACAAACGGCAGTGGCAGTAGCCCTCGAATTCGGGGTCAGCGATCTGGTCGCGGAACTCCTTGCACATGCAGACGTTGTCCTCGATCTTCTGCAAGCGGCAGGGGCACTGTAAATCGCGCTTTAAGAGCGCGGCGCGCAGGCGGGCGACGACCTCCGCGTCTTCGTTGTATCGAATTCTCATGCCTTGCACTTCTCCAGCATCGCCTTAATGTCGGCCTTATCGTGCACACCGACCATGCCGGTCAGCGTGTGGCGGTCCTGCACGACGGCGAGCGTCGGGATGGAGTCGATACCGAACATCGAAGCGAGGTTCGGCTGCTCGTCGACGTTGACCTTGCAGAACTTGACCTTGTCCTCTTCCCCGTTGAGCTCGGCAAAGACAGGCGCCATCATCTTGCACGGCTGGCACCACTCGGCCCAGAAGTCGATGATGATGAGGCCCGGATCGTCGAGCACCTCAGTCTGGAAGTTTTCTTCCGTCAGCGTGACGATATCGGTGAACGTGCGCGTCTCGACGTACGGCTCATGGAAGCCGCCGCCACAACCGCCGCAGCCACCGCCGCATGCACTGCATCCGGCCCCGCAGCCCGCGCCGCAGCCGCCGGCACTCGCGCTGCTGTCGCCGGTCATCAGTTCCAGATTGCCCTGGAGGAAGCTGTCGACCGCCTCGTCGGCATTTCCGGTCACGCCGGAAATGAGCAGCATATGCGCGTTGTCGATGGCGGCGTGCGCACCCTCGCCGATATTCCCGCAGATGACGAGATCGACGCCGCGGGATTTGAGCCCGCCCGCGACCTTCTCGTGGTCGGTATCGTCAAACGTGACGGTCTCTTTTTCGATGGGCTTGATATCCTCGATGGTGTAAACGGTAAACTCCGTGGCATGGCCGAAATGCTGCATCACTTCGCCATTCTCGCAGGGAATTGCAATTTTCATAGTATGTTCTTCCTTTCCGGTCTATTGCTTCGGCGGCAGCGCCGCCATATCGAGTCGAGAGTAGTTTACCACGCTTTTGTGCGCCGTACAACCGGAAATTTGTAAACAAACCGTAGGCGGGTCTACTTTATCTTGCCATTCCATTATCCTCATGCTATGATTTTTATATCGCAGAGACTCTTTCCCCGCCAAATCAAAATTTGGCAAGGAGTATCTCCGCATGAAAAAGAAGGTTTGCAGAACCATCGGGTCAGTGATGCTGCTGATCGCCGTTGTTTTTGTGGCATATGCATTGACCCATCCGGAAGCAACTTGTCTCTTGAGCGTCACCGTTACCCGCTGCCTGTACGGTTTGTATGCTTTCATAATGGCAGTACTGCTGATTGCTCCCGTGAAGGACTCATAGGCCCACTTTATTTTTGCGGGCCTGCATGACCGCATAGCTGCGAAAAACGAGCCTTAACAAAAAGAGATTTTCAGGGAGGAACGCACCGTGAAGTGTCCATTCTGTGGCAAAGAGATGCAGCAGGGCAAGCTCCGCACCTGCGGGGATAACTACTTTGTTCCCAACGGCTGTAAAGCGCCTATGCTGTACACAAAAAAAGCATGGAATACGCAGGCGCAACTCTGGTCTCCCCCGACTGCACTGGCGCGATCTACGAAGAAAACTGGCAGACGACCTTTTTATGCATTGGATGCCGAAAGATCATCGCAGACTTTTAGGATGGTAGCATGAAGAGATTACTATGGGATAAACGATTTAGCGGAATCCTCTGGGCCGTCGTGCTGGGCGCAGCATTCCTCATGTTATCGATGCTCATCGTGAATTTTGTGTCTGGCATTCCATGGTATCTGCTCAGCAGTATGCTGCGCGCCGCTTTCGGAGTCATCATCCTGATGCTCGGAACACGGTTGTACGGGAAAACGACAAGGGAAATTCTAAGCCTTCATAACAGTAAGATTGCCATATTATCAGGTCTCGGTTTTCTCGTATTTCTGCTGTGCTACGTGGCCGCCGTCTATGTCGGATGCAGGGGAATTTTAGGCCTCACCGCAGGGCTGTTTTTCGCAAGGATCCTATTGCAGCAGCTCACGACTGCCCTTTATGAGGAACTGAATTACCGCTTCCTCATTTTGGAAGGATATTTCCACGGGAATAAAAGCGTTTGGAGCCGTCTGCTCTATGCCTTTGTCAGTTTTCTTGTCTTTGGGGCGGCTCATGTGGTGACCGGTTGGAGCACCTCCGCTTTCTTTCTGTCAGGGGCCATCGGATTTACCTTTGCGGTCATCTATCTCAAGTCAGGCAACATCGTCATTCCCATGCTGCTGCATTTCATTTATGATATCCCCGCAAATATGACATCCTACATCGAGTGGAAGGATGCCTCCCTGCTCGCAAGCATGAATTCCGTGCTCGAGATCGCATTGGCGATCATGTTCCTTGTGTCCCTTGTTATCCTGATCATTGACAAGAGCACAGTGGAGACGAAGCACACCGCTTCATAACCGCAAAATAGCAAAAACCGCCACAGCAGTTTCCTGCTGTGGCGGTCCTTTACTTTATACGGTTTTCAGACGCTTAGTCGTCCTTCTCTTCCTCGTCTTCCACAAGGTCGGCGGGGTCGAACTCGAGGGTCGCGCCGCAGTTGGGACACTCCACCTTGCCGTCCTCGAGGACCGAATCGTCGAAGAAGATCTCCTCCTCGCACTCGGGGCAGGTCGTGGCGTAGCACTCCTCCTCGTCGTCCTCGTCGTCTTCCTCATCCTCGTAGTCGTCCTCGTCTTCATCATAGACGATATCTTCCACGTCGCCGAGGTCGTCGCTGATGACGTCCAGGCCGTCGCCGAGCTCCATGACCTCGTCGGTCAGGTCTTCGACTTCGAGAGCGATCTCGTCAAGAACGTCGGCGATCGCGAGGAACAGCTTGCCCTCGTTGGAATCCGCGTTCAGGTTCATGCCCTCCATCAGGCCCTTGAGATACGCGACTTTTTCAGAAATACCCATCGTAAAACTCCTTTCTGTTACCGGAACTACGATTTTCCTGTTGCTGCTTACTTAATGTCTATTACTTGGCGCGGCCGATATACTCGCCCGTGCGGGTGTCGATCTGGATCTTGTCGCCGATGTTGATGAACAGCGGCACCTTGATCTCCGCGCCGGTCTCGAGCTTTGCGGGCTTGAGGGTGTTGGTCGCGGTGTTGCCGGCAAGGCCCGGCTCGGTCTCGGTGACCTCAAGGTCAACGAAGTTGGGGGGCTCGACGCCGAAGACATTGCCCTTGATGGACAGGATCATGCACATCGTGTTCTCCTTGACGAAGCGGAACGCATCGCCGAGCATATCGCGGTTCAGGGGAACCATATCATAGGTCTCCTGATCCATGAAATAGTACAGATCGCCGTCGTTGTAGCTGTACTCCATGTTCTTGCGCTCAATGGCCACTTCCTCGAACTTCGCGGTGGGGTTGAAAGAAGTTTCGGTCACGCCGCCGGTGACGACGTTCTTCATCTTGGTGCGCACGAAGGCCGCGCCCTTACCGGGCTTGACATGCTGGAACTCGACGACCTGATAGTACTTGCCTTCCATTTCAAATACTTTACCGTTTCTGAACTCACCAGCGGTAATCGTTGCCATAACTATTTCCTCCTGTATTCCCGAGGATATCATCGCTATCCTCAAATTCACAAAGTATCGGTTCTAAACCTATGGTATTTTACCGCATATAGTGCGGCAATGCAAGTGTTTTTCTTGATGTTGTGGGTGAAATTTGCAAATTTCAGTGCTTTTTCCGCTCGTCGTGCGCGCTTGCGGCCTTGAACGGCTGCTGCAAGGCGTGCAGCACATGGTTCCACGCACCCACCGCGCCGCCGCGCGGCTCGACCATCAGCATCAGAACGCCGCTGCGCCGAGCGCCGAGCGTGTCGGTGAGCAGCTTGTCACCAAGCATTGCCGTCTCCCTCGCGTTCACGCCGTAGCGCGCCATCGCCTCGTGAAAGCCGCGCGTGCCGGGCTTGCCCGCGTGGCCGACGTAGCCGACTTTAAGCGGCTTGCAGAACTTTTCCACGCGCACGGGGCTTCTATTGTTCGACAAAATCGCAAACTCGATGCCCGCCTCCTTCAGCGCGCCGATCCAGCGCGTGAGCGACTCGTCCGGCTCGCTCTGGCTCTTGGGCGCGAGCGTAAAGTCGAGGTCAGCGAGGAGCAGCTTCACGCCATGCTCTTTCAAAAATTCCGGCGTCACGGCCTCGTAATTGTCAAACACCCATTGCGGGCAAAGCAATCTGAGCATATCGGTCTCCCATCGCGCATAAAAGTATTACGGTTATTATACGCGCCGAACGCGCTTTTCACAAGGGGGGATTTTTCTGCTCACCTACCTCGCCATCACGCCAAAGGCGCTCTCTGAGTGTGCCTCAAGGCCCGCACTGCCGCTCGTCCACGTGGCCTATGCCGTCGGTCAGGGCGGATGCCTGACGCGCTGCGACGCAACGGCCTTCCCGCGCGGCGGGCTCATGGGCCTTTCCGACCGCTGCACCGGGGCGATCCCACGCATCGACACGCTCTGCCGCACCATCGTCGCGGAATGCGTCAAGCGCGGCTTTCAGGGCGTGCTGGCGGACTTTGAGACCAATCCGTATTCTGACCGGCTTTCGTTTCTCTCGCGTCTCTCCGCCCGCCTGAGTGCGCGGGGGATGGCGCTCTACTGCCCCCTCTCGCTCCCGGCCGAGGGCGCAGCGCTCCTCGTCGGCACGGGCCTTTCCGGCGGGTCGCTGCGCGCGCTGCTGGAGGAAACCGCCTGCCGCTATGGCGCGGAGCGTCTGGCGCTCGACTTGGAACGCGTAATGATGGACTTTCCCCTCCCCTGTCCCTCCGGCCGCGGCACACCGCTCACGCGCGAAGAGCTGCTCGCCCTGCGGGAAAAGCATCCATCGTCCGTCTATTTTTCCCGCGAGCTGATGGCGAAGTATTTCACCTACTCCGCGGGCAGCGGCACGCACTTCGTGCTGTTCGACGATGCAGAGACCTTGCGGCAAAAAGTGCGCCTTGCGCAAGGACTTGGCATTCAGACGGCGTTTCTCATGTTCCCTGAGATCGTTGATCTGCTCCCAGAGCTTTGAGCGGCGCAGCGCGCCGCGGGGGGGATAGCAGCGCCGCAGGCGCTGCACGGGGCAAAGGGGGCCATTCTCTTTCACAAAAGAGAATGGCCCCCTTTAAATCCCCCAAGAGAAAGGTTTTCACATTGCAAGCGAGCAACTTGAAGAGGTGCGATGCTTGCCGATTGCACCTTTTGCGTGCGGCAGAGCCGCATTTGCCCTTGCTATACGACTTGATTTGCTCCTATCATCCGCTGTTGCGCAGCCGTTGGCGGCTCTGACGCCTTACGGATGCGGCACACCCCCTGTGGATGCCGCTCTGCCCATCTTGTAGAAGTGCGCAGTAATTCCCGTCTATCAGGGCACTCCACAATGCGGCGAGCGCAGCAATGCCGCATTCCGCACGCAGTCTGCCGCCGTGCTACCGTCACTCGCGCCTCACGATAGTAAGGCGCGGTTGATCGTAGTAACAACTCGCAGGGATTCATGGCGAAGCCATGTACACCGCACTTACATTGCGCAGCGCGTGCAGTCATTCAAGCTACAAACTGCCAATGTCAGGGGTTGGGGGGAACTCCCCTCGCCTTTCTCTGGGGGATTCAAAGGGGGTATTCTCTTCGGAAAGAGAATACCCCCTTTGGTGCCGCGGCGCGCACGCCGCTCCCCCTCCCGCGCTCGCACGGGAAAATCAGGACACCCCTTTGGAAAAGGGTGTAAAAAAGACCCGCCACGACATGGCAGGTCTTTTTTGAGCTAATTAGTAATAACGCTTGTTGCGGTTCTTACGGGCGGCCTCGCTCTTCTTGCGGCGCTTGACACTGGGGCTCTCATAGCACTCTCTCTTGCGGACCTCCGCCACGATACCGGCCTTGGCGCAGCTTCTCTTAAAGCGCTTGAGCGCGCTGTCGAGAGATTCGCCTTCCTTGACGTGGATCTCGGACATTTATGTTTTCCCTCCCTCCGATACACCCGGCTTGATCCTGGGCGCTCTTTAAGAGTCATTCACATGACTAACGGTGGTATTATATGAGAAAAATCACGGCTTGTCAATAATCTTTCCTCATATTTTTGAAAAAATCCGAAATTCCGCTCAGCAGGGCTTCACGATCAGGTTGACGAGCTTGTTCTTGACGTGAATGACCTTGACGATCTGCATGCCGGCGATGGCCTTGGCGACCTTCTCGCTCGCCTTCGCCGCTTCGACAACAGTATCCTGATCGCTGTCCACGGGGATGATGATCGTGCCCTTGAACTTGCCGCTGACCTGAACGGCCATCTCAACGGAGGAGGCGACGGTCTTGCTCTCGTCATACTCCGGCCACGCGCACTGCATCGCCATCTTGCCCTCGTACTTGGCGGCAAAGCCCTTCTGCTCCCAGAGCTCCTCGACCATGTGGGGTGCGAACGGAGAGAGCATGAGCAGCAGCGCTTCAAAGTCGCCGCGGCTGACGCCGTTCGAATAGAACTCGTTGACCATAGCCATGAGGGCGGCGATGGCGGTGTTCATCTTCAGCGTGTCAATATCGTCCGTGACCTTCTTGATGGTCTTGTGGACGATGGGCGCGTTCTTTTCGGAAACGCCATCTTCCTCCGTCACCTGATCGGCGAGGTTCCACACGCGGTCGAGGAAGCGCTTGCAGCCCTTGACGGCGTCGTCCGACCAGGTCGCGACCTTTTCAAAGTCGCCGATGAACATGATATAAAGGCGCATCGTGTCCGCGCCATAAGCCTTGACGACATCATCGGGGTTGACGACGTTGCCGAGGGACTTGGACATCTTGACCGCCGGGCGCAGCGCCTGATTGCCGTACTTGGCGATCAGCGCGTCCTTCTCCTCCTGCGTGGAGACGTTGCCGACGTAGTGCGGGTTCTGGCCGAGGATCATGCCGTGGCTCGTGCGCTTGGCATAGGGCTCCTTCGTGTGGACAACGCCGATGTCGTAGAGGAACTTGTGCCAGAAGCGGGAGTAGAGCAGGTGCAGCGTGGTGTGCTCCATGCCGCCGTTGTACCAGTCCACAGGGCCCCAGTAGTTTTCCGCCTCGTGGGAGACGGGCGCCTGGTCGTTGTGCGGGTCCATATAGCGCAGGAAGTACCACGAAGAACCCGCCCACTGGGGCATGGTGTCGGTCTCGCGCTTGGCGTCGCACCCGCACTTGGGGCACTTGGTATTGACCCAGTCGGTCATCTTGGAGAGCGGGCTCTCGCCGTCGTCGGTCAGCTCGTAGCTGTCCACCTGCGGCAGGACGAGCGGCAGCTCCTCTTCGGGCACGGGCACCCAGCCGCACTTCGGGCAGTTGACGAGGGGGATGGGCTCGCCCCAGTAGCGCTGGCGGGAGAAGACCCAGTCGCGCAGCTTGTAGTTGACCTTTTCATGGCCCCATCCCTGCTCGACGGCGTACTTCTTCATCGCGGGGATGGCCTCCTTGACGGTCATACCGTTTAAGAAGCCGGAGTTGACCATGATGCCGGTGTCATCCTTGAGCGTGAAGGCTTCCTTCGTGATGTCGCCGCCCTCGACGACCTCCACGATGGGAAGGCCGAAGGCCTTGGCGAAGTCCCAGTCGCGCTGGTCGTGGCCGGGAACGCCCATGACGATGCCCGTGCCGTAGCCCATCAAGACGTAGTCGGAAACAAACATCGGCACGACCTTGCCGGTGGCGGGGTTGATGACCTCGATGCCGTCGAGACGAACGCCGGTCTTTTCCTTGTTGAGCTCGCCGCGCTCAAAGTCGCTCTTGCGCGCCGCGGCTGCCTGATACGCCTCGACCTCGTCCCAGTTTTTGATGATGCTCTTCCACTTTTTGAGCAGCGGGTGCTCGGGAGAGATAACGGTGTACGTCACGCCGAAGAGCGTATCGACGCGCGTGGTATAAACGGTGATATCGTCGCCGGTGTTGGTCTTGAACGTGACCTCGGTACCGGTGGAGCGGCCGATCCAGTTGCGCTGCTGCGTCTTCACGCGCTCGATGTAGTCGACGTCGTCGAGATCGTCGATCAGGCGGTCGGCATACTTCGTGATGCGCAGCATCCACTGGCTCTTTTCCTTGCGGATGACGGGCGCGCCGCAGCGCTCGCACACGCCCTCGACGACCTCTTCGTTGGCCAGCACACACTTGCAGCTCGTGCACCAGTTGACGGGCATCGTCGTCTTGTAGGCAAGGTCGTGCTTGAACAGCTGGAGGAATATCCACTGCGTCCACTTATAATACTGCGGGTCGGTCGTGTCAATCACGCGGTCCCAGTCGAAGCCGTAGCCGAGCATCTTGAGCTGACGGGTGAAGTTCTTGATGTTCTGCTGCGTGACGATGGCGGGATGGATGTGGTTCTTGATGGCAAAGTTCTCCGTCGGCAGGCCGAAGGCGTCAAAGCCGATGGGGTTCAAGACATTGTAGCCCTGCATGCGCTTTTTGCGGCAGATGATGTCCATCGCCGTGAACGGGCGCGGGTGGCCGACGTGCAGACCCGCGGCGGAGGGGTACGGGAATTCGATCAGGCCGTAGAACTTGGGGCGCTTGTCCCCCGTCACGGCGGCATAGGGCTTTACCTGCTCCCACTTGTCCTGCCATTTTTTCTCAATGGCTGCGAAATCGTACTTCATGGATCTTCTCCTTTATGTGAAATAGTGTTTTGACGCGAAAAAAGTCCCTGACCGTTTTTCAAACGGTCAGGGACGTAACGAACACATTACGCGATACCACCCTGATTCAGCGCACGGTTTCCCGTGAGCCCTCAGCGGCTTCATAGCCTTGCCCATAACGGGGGCGGACCGTCCTGCCCTTTCAGACAGGCTGCTCGGGAGTGAGTCATCCACGCGCGCTTCCCCACCGGCTCGCACCGACCGCCGGCTCTCTTCAGGTGAAAATCATGCGTCTTTTTGCTCCGTCATCGCGTTTTGCATAAATTCAGCATAACTATTTTAGGCGTTTTGTCCCGCCTTGTCAAGCGTTATTTTTCCTCGGCGTGGGGCAGGATGGCGCTCAGGTCGACTTCCTCGCCGTCGGCCCACAGGTGTTCGAGGGAATAGAACTTGCGCGCCTCGTCGTTGAAGACGTGGACGACGACGCAGCCGTAGTCGAGCAGCACCCACGTGCCGCCGCGATAGCCCTCGCGGTGCAGCGGCTCCTCGCCCTTTTCGGTCAGCTCCTTTTCCACTGCGTCGCACAGCGCGTTGATCTGCGTGTTGGACGTACCGGTGCAGATGACAAAGTACTCTGCGAGCGTCGTGATCTTATCGATGCGGATGAGTCTGATCTCCTTACCCTTTTTGCTGTCGAGCGCCTTGACGGCGATCTCAGCCAGTTCTCTTGCAGGAATCATGAAGTTCTCCTTTTTATCTCAAGTTTTTGTCTGGTATTTTCGTTTTATTCTTACGGGCGCAGCCAATCAGGCATCTCGTCGCTGCCGCTTGTTCCGCTGTCGCCGGTATTGCTGCCGTCACCCGTGCTTGGGTCGGTCGTTCCGGTATCACCGGTGTCGGGCGTGGTGGGCTCGCTTGGCGTGGTCGTACCGCTGTTATCGCCAGTGTTTCCGGGATCAACGGTCGTACCGCCGCTGTTGTCACCGGTATTTCCAGGGTCGACCGTCGTGCCGCTGTTATCGCCCGTGCCGGGCGTGACAGTGCCGCTGCCGCCGGGATCTGTCGTACCGGGGTCGACCGTTCCGCTATTGCCGGGGTCGGTCGTACCGGGGTCGGTGGTCTCGCTGCCATCCCCCGTGCCGGTCTGCGAGCCGGAGGAGGACTGGTGATTCTGCGGCCTGGCCGCCTTGCTGTCTTCCACATGGCCCGTGGACGAGGACACCGAGCCGTCCGAATTGACGGACATGATGTCAAGGTCGCTCATCGTGAACTTCTCAACAAAGGGGCTGAGCTCGTTGTTCACGAGGTCCAAAAGCTCCTGCGCGTTCGGCACAACATAGGAAAGCGGCTCGCCGATGGAGCGGCTGTAGATGTATTTACCGGTATTCGGCATGGTGACGAAATTCACATCGTCGACCTTGAGCCCGCCCATGACGGCCTGCGAGCCGAACCAGAGCATTTCCTCAAACGTGAGGTCGGAGGTGACATTATTCTTCACCACGCGGGCAAATTCGCCGATCTTTGTCACGTTCTTGAGCTGCAAAAGCTGCTCGATCATCGCTTTCAGAAGTCCCTGCTGCGTCTTGATGCGGCCAATGTCCCCATCAAGATAACCACGTCTCTTCCTTGTCACCGGGTCCTTATTGTCGTGGCGGTAGCGCAGCACCTGCATGGCGTCCTCGCCAGAGAGCTTGCGGTAGCCCTTGGCCTGATGGATATACAGGTCCTGATAGGGGTCGTCGTAGTTCATGTCGCGCGGCACATCGTAGTAAACGCCGCCCATGGCATCCACGATCGCGCCGACCGCGTCCCATTCGATAATAACCTGATAGTCCGGCTCAAAGCCGACGAGCTGGGAAACCTCCTTATAGAGCGCCTTGATGCCCTTCTCGCCCGCGCCGTAGTAGTTGTAGACGGAGTTGATCTTTTTGATGTCCCAGGGGACGTTGACCATCGTGTCACGCGGGATGGACATGACGGTCGCCTTCTGGTTCGTCACGTCGTAGCTCGCGAGCAGCATCGTGTCGGTGTTGCCGCCGCCGCCCGTGTCGCGTCCGAGGACGAGCACGGTGTAGAAATCCTTGCTCTTTCGCTCGCCGTCCGCGCGCGGGCGCACGCCGTCGCCATAGTCGATATCGTCGATCTGCTCACTATTGTTATTCTTGCTGTCAGTGTCCTTGCTCGGCAGCTCCGGCGCGCGGATTTTCAGCAGATAGCTGCCGCCGGCGACCACACCGCACAGCAGCGCGATGAGCAGCACCTTGGCAAAGAGCCTCCCTGGGTGGGAAAAGGTCTCCTTGACCTGCTCCCAGGACTCGTCGCAGTTGCGCTCGAAAAAGCCCTCTTTCCGGTGCGTGTGCCGCCCCTCGTAATAGGGGTCTTCCCAGTCTCTCTCGTAAAGCTTTCTTTGATCACTCATGGGTATGTCCTCTCAGATATTCCAGCGCTTGCAGCGTGTTGTGGTGAACGGGGTTGCCCATCTGCTCCATTTCCTCCACGGTCATGGCAAGGCCCATTTCAAGGCCCTTGTCCAGATCCTCCCACACGACCTTGCGGAGGTCCTCCACGCCGTCGAAGTCGCGGTTCGGCTCGATGTAATCGGCAAGGTAGATGACCTTTTCAAGTAACGTCATATTTGCCTTGCCCGTCGTGTGCCACAGGATCGCGTTGTAAATCTCGTCATCCGCGCCGTACATGTCGCGCGCGAGCGCCGCGCCGGTCTTGGCGTGCAGCAGCTTGAGCGCCTTTTTCTCCAGCTCGTCGAGTTCGATGTGGTAGTGCTCGCACATCGCGAGCTGCTCTTCCATCGAAAGGCGCTTGGTCGCGTCGTGCAGGAGCGCCGCAAAGCGCGCCTTTTCGACGTCTGCGCCGTACTTTTCCGCGAGCGCCTTGGCCGTCTGCTCGGTGCCGAGCACGTGCGGGATGCGCTTGGCCTTGAGGTAGGAGAGCGCGACGGGTCTCAGGTCCTCTAAGGTTAGACGTTTTAAATCGAGATTTGTTCCATATAGATGCTTGCGGTAAATATATCCCAGCACTGCGGGGGCCAGAAACCCATCCGTTTCCCTCTTCGGGATACGCGCGCGCAGCTCCGTCGACGAGACGTCGACAAGGTTCGGCAGCGTCATCGTCACGACGCGGCTGCCCGGAAAGCGCTGGCCGAGGTACTTGCGCTGCGGGGCGAAAAGCTCCTCGCCGTCCTTTTCCGTGCGGCCGAAGGCGCAGATGCCCGCATACTTCACGATCTCCTCGAGCCTGTACCAGTACTGGAACGTCAGGAACATATCCGTCCCCATCAGGAGCCACAGCTCCGCGCCGGGATACTGCTCGTGGATCTCGCGCACGGTGTCAACGCTGTAGCTCTTGCCCTCGCGCTCGACCTCCATCGCCGAGACCTCGACCTCCACGCCCGTGTCGAGCGCGGCCTGCTCCCCCATCAGGCGCGTCATCGCAAGACGGTGGGCCTTGCCCGGCTCATCCGCGGAGAGCGCCTTGTGCGGCGGGATACCCGCAGGGATGAGAATGAGCTTGTCGAGCTGCAAATACTTCGCCGCGCTCTCCGCCGCGGCCAGATGACCCAGGTGCGGCGGGTTGAAGCTGCCGCCGTAAATTCCGATCTTCAAGTTTGTTCGACCTCTTTTTCTCTTTTACACGGTCTTCTTCGCTGCCTTGGGCAGCACGATCTTGTCCTTCTTGTCCTTTTTGTGCGAGGGGCGGTAGAGCACGAATTTCGTGCCGATGACCTGCACCTGCTCGCTGCGCGTCAAGGTGCTCAGCTCGTCGCACGCCTCGCGCGCGGTGAGCATGCTGTTTTCGAGCACGCGGCACTTGATGAGCTCACGCGCCTCCAGCGCGTCGTTCGCCTGCTTGACGAGGTTGTCGCCGATGCCGTCCTTGCCGATGTGGACGATCACGTCGAGGTCATTGGAAAGGCTGCGCAGATACGCGCGCTGTTTGCTGCTTAATTCCATAGTATTTCCTTATCCTTTTTATTGATGTTCCGCAAGATAATTCTTGAGCGTTTCCTTGAATGCCCGCAGTGCCTTGCCGCGGTGCGAGATCTCCGCCTTTTCTTCTGCCGAAAGCTGTGCAAAGGTCTTTCGCTTGTCAGGCACAAAGAACACAGGATCGTAGCCGAAGCCGTTTTCGCCCATCGGCGCGAACGCGATCGTGCCCTCGACCTCGCCGTCGTCCTGCAAGACGTCGCCGTTCGGGAACGCGCAGGTAATCGTCGTGTGGAAGTGGGCGCGGCGGTCGGCCTGACCGTGCAGCATCTGCAAAAGCAGGCGGTAGCGGCCGGTGTCGTCCAGCCCCTCGCCGCCAAAGCGCGCGCTGTAAACGCCGGGGCCGCCGTTCAGCGCGTCGACGCACAGACCCGAATCGTCCGCGATGGCGGGCAGCTTCGTCGCCTCCATGACGGCCTTGGCCTTGAGAAGCGAATTCTCGGCAAAGGTCTCGCCCGTTTCCTCCACCTCGATCTTTACGCCGAGGTCGGCCTCCGACACGACCTCCACGCCGAGCTCGCCCAGAATAGCGCTCATTTCCTTCAATTTCTTGGGGTTCTGCGTTGCCAAAACAAATTTCATCGTCAAACCTCCCACGGGTCTTTTTCCCGTCTCTTCCTGCTTTTTTCTTCCCGCTTTTCTTCCTCGCGCTGCGCCTTGCGCTCTTCGCGCTGCGCGCTCATCTTTTCCTGCCATGCCGTGAACTTTTTGTCGAGCTTATCGAGCGGCCACTCGATCTCCGGCACGGGCACGATAACCACCTTGCAGCTCTCACAGTAACGGGCGGGCGTGTAATAATCTCCTAACAGCCCCGCTCTGCCAAGACAGACCTGTTCCTTCTCGTCGCCAAATCCGTCTTTGAGCATGCCGTCCTCACCTCTTGGACACCAGTAAATATCACGCAAGACAGGGATGGCTCCGTCTCGCATTTCCTTTCCGCAATAGGGGCAAACAGAAGTGATTTCCATATTCGTCTCCTTTTTATCTCGCGAAATGTTTGCTTTTTGTCTTAGATCAGCGCCTTGACGTATTCCTCCGCGTTGAACGGCTGGAGATCGTCGATGCCCTCGCCGAGGCCGACGTACTTCACCGGCACGCCCAGCTCCTGCGCGATGGCAACGCAGATGCCGCCCTTGGCCGTGCCGTCGAGCTTCGTTAAGATGATGCCGGTGAGCCCCGCCGTCTCGCGGAAGACCTTCGCCTGCTGAAGGCCGTTCTGCCCCGTCGTCGCGTCGAGCACTAAAAGCGTTTCCTTCGCGGCGTCCGGCGTCTCGCGGTCGATGATTTTGCGGAGCTTGGAAAGCTCGTTCATGAGGTTCACCTTGTTGTGGAGTCTGCCCGCCGTGTCGCAGAGGACAACGTCGACATTTCTCGCCTTCGCCGCCGCGAGCGAATCGAACAGCACCGCGCCGGGGTCCGCGCCCTCGACCGAGCGGACGATCTCGCAGTCCGCGCGGTTCGCCCAGATCTCAAGCTGATCCGCCGCCGCCGCGCGGAACGTATCTGCCGCGCATAAAAGCACGCGCTTGCCCTCGCCCTTCAGGCGGTGGGCGATCTTGCCGATGGACGTGGTCTTGCCCACGCCGTTCACACCGATGACCAGCACGACGCTCGGCTGCGTCGATAAGTCGAGCGCGGTGTCGCCCACGTTCAGCTTTTCAATCAAAATCTCGCGCAGCGCTTGCTTCACATCGTCGCCGCGCTGGATGCTCTTCTGGTACACGACGTCGCGCAGCTTTTTCACCGCGTCGTGCGCGACCGTCGCGCCGAGGTCGGCCAGGATCAGGCTGTCCTCCAGCTCGTCGTAGAATTCGTCGTCGATGGTCTCCCACACGATGGTGTCGAACCACGCCTTTTTGATCTTTGCAAAAATACCCATTTCGTTCTCCTCGCGCTTTATTCCTTAATGTTGAGTTCCTTCGCCATGTCGTTCATATTGATTGTCAGGATCTTGCTCACGCCGCGCTCCTGCATGGTGACGCCGTAGAGGACGTCTGCTGCCTCCATCGTGCCGCGGCGGTGCGTGATGACGATAAACTGCGTTTTTTGCGTGATGCGGCGCATATAGTTGGCCACGCGCACCACGTTCGGCTCGTCGAGCGCCGCCTCGATCTCATCCATGACGCAGAACGGCGTCGGATGAACCTTCAGGATGGCGAAGTACAGCGCGATGGCGACGAACGCCTTTTCGCCGCCCGAGAGCAGCGTGATGGTCTTGAGCGCCTTGCCCGGCGGCTGAACCTTGATCTCGATGCCGCAGGAGAGCACGTCGTTCTCGTCCTCGAGCTCGAGCGTGGCCTTGCCGCCGCCGAACAGCTCCAAAAACGTCTCCTGGAAGCTCTCGCGGATCAGCGCGAACTGCTCTTTGAAGATGACGGTCATCTCGCTTGTGATGCTGTCGATCACGCCGACGAGCTCGCCCTTTGCCTTTTCCACATCGTCGCGCTGGGTCGTGAGGTAGGTGTAGCGCGTATTCACGCGCTCGAATTCCTCGATCGCGCCGACGTTGACCGCGCCAAGACCGCTGATGGCGCGCTTGAGCTCGCCGATGCGGCGGCTCGCCTTAGCGACGCTCTCTAATTCAATGCGCTGCTCCTGCGCGGCGGAGTGCGACAGCTCGTAGTTTTCCCACAGCTTGTCGAGAATTTGCTGCTCCTCCATCGCGCTCGTCGCGCGCTTCTGTTCAAGCTTGCTGACGCTGCGCTCGACGTTGAGCACGTTTTCGTTGAGCTCGCGGCCGCGGCGGTCGCTCTGGCTGCGCTCGGCTTCGAGCGCGAGCTTTGCTTTCGAGAGCTCTTCGAGCTCGGCGCGCTTTTCCGTCATTTTGCCGCTCAGCGCGGCGATCTCAGTCTCATGTGTGCCGATCTCGCGCTGTGACTGCTCGCTCGCGGCCCTGTACTGCTCGATGAGCGCTTTTCTGCTCTGCTCGTCGCCCTGCATCTGAGCACGCAGGCCCTCCAAGCTCGCGAGCGACTTTTCCGTCGTCTCGCGCTCGGCGGCATAGCCTGCGAGTACGCTCTTTTTCTCGGCGATCTCGTCGCCGAGGCGCGAGGTCGAACGCAGCAGCTCGCTCTGGCCGGAAAGGCTCTTTTCCGCCTGCGCGCGCAGCTCGCCCGCTTCCTTCTCCTGCGAAAGCGCGAGCGCTTCCTTTTCCTCCGCCACGCGCTTCACTTCGCCGCGGCGGCGCGCGATGGTCTCGCGCTCGGTATCCAAACTCTCGAGCCGCTCGCGCAGCGACGAGAGCAATAAGTCATAATGATTTTTATCGCCCTGCAATTTGAGCACGGCGTCCTCCGCCGCGCGCTGCTGGCCCTGTGCGACCTCCAGCTCGTAGCGCGCTTTGGCAAGCTCGCGCTTGGCGTCCTCGGCGGCCTTGGCGGCAAGGTCGAGCTTTTCGGCAAGGCTGCCGCGCCGCGCCGTCAGCTCGCGCAGCTCGCCTGCGCGGCTCAGAATGCCTGCGCTGCGAGAGATCGAGCCGCCCGTCATCGAGCCGCCGCGGTTCAAAACCTGGCCGTCGAGCGTCACGATGCGGAACGCGTTCGAAAACCGGCGCGAGATCGTGATGCCGCAGTCAAGGTCCTCGACCACGACCGTGCGGCCAAGCAGATTCTTGAAAATGCCGTCGTATTCGCGGTCGTATTCCACCAGCTCGCTCGCAAGGCCGACGTAGCCGTACTCGTTCTGCACGCGCGCATCGCGCAACGCCTCGCCGCGGATCGACGAGAGCGGCAGGAACGTCGCGCGTCCGCCGTCGCGCTGCTTTAAGAGTTGGATGGCGCTCTTCGCGTCCTCCTCGCGCTCGACGACGATGTTCTGCAAGCCCGCGCCGAGCGCGATCTCGATCGCGACGGCGTATTTTTTGCCGACCTTCATCAGGTTGGCGACCGGCCCGCGCACACCGCGCAGCGCCTTGCGCTCCGACGCCTGCATGACCGTGCGCACCGCCTTGTTGAAGCCCTCGTACTCCTTTTCCATCTCGCCGAGCAGGCGGATGCGGGAGTCTAAGTTGTTCATCTCCATCGTGAGGGAAACGTGCTGCTCGCCCGTCTCCTTCTCGCGCTCGACGCGCCCCTGCATCTTCATCGTGTGGCCGGCGATGATGTTGCGGATGGCGTCGGCTTCCTCCTGCGCACTTTCGAGCGCGCGGCGGTTCTCCGCAGCGCTTTTGCGCGTTTCGGAAAGCTGAGCCTCCCCGCTCTCCTGCTCGGCGGCAATGGCGCTCTCGCGCTCGTCCATTTCCGAAAGCGTCGAGCGCAGGGCCGCGACCTCGGCGCGGCTGTCCGCCGCGGCGGACAGGGCGAGCGCCTCGCGCCCGCGCAGGGTCTCGGCCTCGCTCGCGGCCTCGCCCGCGTTTCTCGACAGCTCCTCCGCCTGCTTGAGCAGCGAAGAAAGCGCCGTTTCGACTTCGTTTTTGCCTCTCTCCAGCTCTTCGATACGCGCGCGCTGCTGCGCAATCTGCGCATCCATCGATCCCACGCGGTCAGACTGGCTTCTGAGTTCCTCCTCCACGCGCGCGATGTTCTCTTCGTTGTGCGCGATGCCCGTTTGCAGCACCGCGACGGCAGATTCCTGCTCTTTAACCTGCGCGTCGAGCTCCGAGAGCTGCGCGCGCTTTTCCTCCTGCGCGATGTCATTCTCGTGGATGCGCGCGGAGAACTGCTCGGATGCAGCGTACAGCGCCTCTAAGTCCGCGTTCGCCTTTTTGAGCTCCTCGCGCGCGAGCGACAGGTCGGTGTCGAGCTTGATGGCGTTCGTCTTGAGCGTTTCCAGATTTTCAAGCCACACGGAAATTTCCAAAAGGCGCAGTTCGTCGCGGTAGATAAGATACTGCTTCGCCGTCTCTGCCTGCGCACGCAGGGGTTCGACCTGCAATTCCAGCTCGGCGATCTTGTCGTTGATGCGCACTAAGTTTTCTTCCGTGCGCTCCAATTTACGTTCCGTCTCCTCCTTGCGGTAGCGGAAGCGTGAAATGCCCGCCGCCTCTTCAAAGATCTCGCGGCGGTCGCCGCTCTTCTGCGAGAGTATTTCGTCGATGCGGCCCTGACCGATGATGGAATAGCCCTCGCGGCCCATGCCGGTGTCCATGAACAGCTCGTTCACATCGCGCAGGCGCACGGACTGCTTGTTGATGTAGTATTCCGATTCGCCGCTGCGGTAGTACCGGCGCGTGACGGCGACCTCGGTCTCCTCCATGCTGGGGAAGATGTGCTCGGTGTTGTCGAGCACGAGCGTCACCTGCGCGAAGCCCAGCTGGTTGCGCGTTTCCGTGCCGCCGAAAATGACATCCTCCATCTTCACGCCGCGCAGCGACTTGCTCGACTGCTCGCCCATGACCCAGCGAATGGCGTCCGAAATATTCGATTTGCCGCTTCCGTTCGGCCCGACGATGGCGGTGATGTCCTCACCAAAGTTGAGCACCGTCTTGTCCGGGAAGCTCTTGAACCCTTGGATCTCCAATGCCTTTAAGTACACGAGCGATATCCTCCTTGGAAAAAGGCGTCATCCCCCACGATAAGGGTATAATGACACATTTTGACTAATACTATATACCATTTTTCCGCCGTCTTTTCAAGTGGATTCGATGAACAAAGCGCAAAAAGACGCCCGAAGGCGTCTAAAACTGTCGAAAAACCCCTAACGGGTTTTTCCGACAAACTTTTTCAGTCTGCTGCGCGCACGAATTGTTCGCCGTAGGCGAACAATTCGTGCGCGCAGCAGACTGAGTTGTATTTTCTGTCAGGTACACGCCCCGACAGAAAATGATTTAACTCTATTTGCCGACTTCCGTCGGCAAACTCTGCGAGGCTTTTTACTTCTTCTTTTCGTCAATGAGCACATACAGCGCGTCGAGCGCGTCGGAGAGGCTGCCGATGCGCTGGATGAGGCCGCAGGCCACTGCTTCTTCCCCGTAGAGCACGCTGCCGACGTCAGAGGCGAGGTCCTGCGTGTCCATCATCAGGCGCAAAAACTCGTCGCGCCCGATGCGTGAGTTTTTCGTCACAAAGCGCACAATGCGCTCCTGCAAGCGCTCAAAATACTGGTACGTCTGGGGCGCGGCGATGATCGTGCCGCTCGTGCGCACGGGATGGATGGTCATCGACGCCGACGGCGCGATCATCGTCACCATCGGCGCGACAGCAAGCGGCACGCCGATGGAGTGTCCCCCGCCGAGCACGAGCGAGACCGTCGGCTTTTTCATCCCTGAGATGAGCTCGGCGATGGCAAGCCCCGCCTCCACATCGCCGCCGACGGTGTTGAGCAGGAATAAAACGCCGTCGATGTCGTCGCTCTCCTCTAAATACGCCAGCAGCGGCAGCACATGCTCGTATTTCGTCGCCTTCTGCGTATTCGGCAGCTGCATGTGCCCCTCGATCTGTCCGGCGATCGTCAGGCAGTGGATGGCCGCGCGGCTATTTTTGATGACGACCGAGCCGAAGTCGATGACCGGCTGAATGGGCGGCAGCAACGGCTCCTGCCCGTTTTTCTCCTCGTCCTGCGAGGGTTTCGTTTCGCTTCTCATGGCAAAGTCCTCCCGAAAGTCATTTCCGGTAGGATTTGCAGAAGGCGCGAAAAGCATACCCTTTGTGCCGTCGGAAATACGAGCCTCAAACCGGGAAGCACTTTAATATCCCCAAGTCATCAGTTTCCATTCCCCGCCATCGCTGCGAGCCAACCACCAGGACCATGTGTATTCCGTGTCCGGCTCCCAAGCTCCGCCGCCCTCTTTCGGAGAGCGAAAGCTGCTGTCGAACATGATGCATTGTGTAAAAGCCAGATCGTTGTCATTTGCCTTTTCCAAATCATTCATCCACGAAAGGTTCTTTTCATCCGTGCAGACGTCATCTGACGAATATGAAATGCTATGTAATTCGCAGCCTTCCCACGAACCGATCATCTCTTCGATCACCTTTATCGCATCATCCATATCCTGTTCTGTGTAGACAGCCGAATCGCCATAATCGACCGTTATGTTTGACGTTTCCTTGCTGCCGCATCCAGCCAGCAGGGCAAAAAGCACTACGCAAATAACCGATAAGCTGTATTTTTTCATCTTATGGCCTCCATATCTCTCATTTTTCTATATTTTTATACTGCTTATTTTACCAGAAAGCATTGTCCGAATCAAGCGAAAAAGCGCCCGAGGGCGTTTTCCTCGGGCGCTTGCAGCTTTTTATTTGTACGTCAGCAAATCTTCCACGCTCTTGCGCTTCGGCGCGGCGGGCTCCTCATCGGGATAGCCAAGACCGATAACACAGCCGACCTTCTGATTCTCCGGCAAGTTCAAAAGTCTCGTGATCTTCTCTTCGTCGAAGTAGCCCGTGATGACCGTGCCGACGCCGCGCTCCCACGCGGCAAGACAAAATGTCTGCGCGGCGATGCCCGCGTCGAACATCTCAAAGCCCGCCTCCTTCGGCGTCGAGAACGAGCCGTCGCGCTCGTAGCCCGAGCGGCCGGTCACATAGGTAAGCACCATAACGGCGGGGCAGTTTTTGAGCGTCTTCTCGTTCAGCTTGAAATCAAGCACCATCTCCTCCGCCATTTTATCGATCGTCGTGCGGTCCTCGACGAGCACATAGCGCGCGATCTGCGTATTCTTCCACGAGGGGGCGTAGGCCGCGTCGGCGACGATCTGCTCGATGACCTCGTGCGGGACGGGTTTTGGCTGGTACTTACGGATGCTTCTTCTGCTTCTGATGGCCTGTATCGTTTCCATATTCGTTTCTCCTTTGCTGACGGTTTGAACGCAATGCCGATTCACGGCGTTTCTTTGGCGTTTATCATAACAGAAGCGTGCGCAAAAATCCAGTGGAAAAACAGCCGGTTCTGCCGATTCATCTTATTGCAGGCCCGTCAGCGGATTTTCCTGGCAAAATCCGTCGGTCAAACTATAGGACATGCCAAGCGTTCCAAACGGGAAATAGTGAACCGTATAATAGGCCCGTCCCGCCGAAAACTGCTCGATGGAAATGTAAATCGGCAGCAAGGGCACTTTCTTTGAGTAAACTCCCACCGACTGCGCGCGGATCTCAGCGACATACTCCTCCGGCACCTCGCACCTGCGTGAAACAAAAGGATGGGAAGAAATGCAGGCCAATATCATACCGAACAGGGCTACGATCAGCAGTGCGATCATCGCTTTTTTGTGTTTCTTCATGTTCTGTCACACCCCTGTGCGTTCCTCTGCTTTCTGCCTCTTCTCCATACGCTGATCGCATGGATGATGAGGGACGCGACCGATATCGCGACGATCTGGGAGTGGGATGTAAACGGCTTACAGTACCATTCCATCGGGTCTAACTGCGACAGCTTTGCCGTCAAATAGGAGGACATAAAGCTCAGTATATTCCCGATAAAAATGATCGGAACGTTGTTTGTTTTCAGCGCGCACCGGTACAAAATCACAAAGCTGACGATCATCACACCGTAATACACCATCGTCCCCGAAGTAATATCACCCTTCACAGAGAAAAATGCAAACGGTACGCAATAGGCGGTGAGCAGCAGCGCTCTGATGAGCCACGATTTTTTCATAAAACCCTCCCATTTTTCTCTCAAAATCTCTCTTTCGTCATCATATCAGACCTTTTGCGCAAAGTCTACCATAAAAACCGCCCGAAGGGAGAGTCTTCGGGCGGTTCCCATATTCACTTTTCCGTGCCGTAGAAAAACAGCGCCACCGTTCCCGGGCCGACGTGGGCGCCGGTGACGGGCTCGTAGACCACGTTCAGGCATTCGCCGGTGAAGCCCTTGTCCCGCAGCAGCGCGATGAGCGCCTGCGCGCCCTCTTCATTGTCCGCGTGGGCGATGCCGAGCATCTCGCTCTTGTCGAGCGCGCGGCCGTCATAGTAATTCGCAAGCTCCTGATACGCGCGCTTCATGCCGCGCACCTTGCCGCAGGAGACGATGTGTCCCGTCTCGTCACCGCACAAAATCGGCTTGATGCTCAGCACCGTGCCGATCAGTGCCGTCGCGCTCGAAATGCGGCCGCCGCGCTTTAAGTACGCAAGGTCGTCGACCGTGAAAAACTGGCACATGTGCGGTCTTCTCGAAAGGAGATGCGCTTTGATCTCATCGAGGCTCTTTCCCTCTTCGATCATGCGCGCGGCTTCGAGCACCTGTAACCCCTCGCCAAGGGAGGCAGCGTAGGTGTCGATCGTGACGATCTTCCGCGCGGGGTATTTTTCCGTCAGCTCGCCCGCGGCGATAACCGCGGCCTGCGCCGTGCCGCTGATGCCGCCGGACATGCCGACGTAGAGCACATCGTCGCCCTGCGAGAGCGCACGTTCAAAGTAGTTCGCCATCAGGTCGGGATTGACCATCGACGTTTTGACGACCGCGCCGCGGCGCATCGCGCCGTAGAACGCCGCGCCGTCGAAATCCACATCATCGGGATAGTCCGTCTCCTTTCCATCCACCGTGTAGGAAAACGGCACGACGGTGATGTGGTGTTGTTTCGTTAGCGCGACCGGCAGGTTCGCGGACGTATCGGTGAATAACTGGAGCATGACTCTCTTCCCTTCCTGATCCTTTGGCATTTTGACAGCTTATCACGCCGCGCTCGCTTATGCAAGCAAAACCGCAGGAAACTTTACAATTTGTTCAACATTGTATGACTTTTTGGCAGAAAACGCCCTCCCACGGCACGTGGGAGAGCGCTTCCCGGAATCACAGAATATTTTCTTACGCCTGCTCAAAGATGGCCTTCATACACTTGTAGGTCATGTAGCAGTCGAGCTTGGCGACCGTTTCATACGGTGCGTGCATCGAGAGCACGGGCACACCCGCGTCGAGCGTGTCGATGTTGCGCTGGGCCATGAACTTGGCGACCGTACCGCCGCCGCCTGCGTCGGTCTTGCCCATCTCGGCCATCTGCCAGAAGACGCCGTTGTCGTTCATCAGCTTGCGTACCTTGCCAACGACCTCAGCGCTTGCGTCGCTCGCGCCGCCCTTGCCGCCGGAGCCGGTATACTTGCACAGCGCCACGCCGTAATTGACGAAGGCGGAGTTGCGCTTGTCGTATACGTCGGCAAAGTTCGGGTCATAGGCCGCCGTCACATCTGCGCTCAGGCAGAAGGAGTTGGCAAAGCAGTCAGAAAGCGCGACGCCCTGCGTGCGGCACATGTCGCCCATGAACCACTCAAACGCCTGAGACAGCATACCGGACACGCCCTCGGAGCCGATCTCCTCCTTGTCCGCGAAGATGCAGACCGCGGTCTTCTTCGGGGACACAGCGTCAAAAATACCTGCAAGCTCTGCATACGCGCAGACGCGGTCGTCGTGACCGTAGGACGCGATGAAGCTGCGGTCAAAGCCGATGTCGCGCGCCTTGCCGGCGGGGACGACTTCGAGCTCGGCGGAGATGAAGTCCTCCTCCGTAATGCCGTACTGCGCGTTCAAATACTGGAGAACGCCGAGCTTGAAACGGTCGGAGCAGTCCTTATCTTCAAACGGCTTTCCGCCGAGCAGCACGTTCAAGCTCTCGCTCGGGATGGCCTCGTTGAGCGGCTTTTTGCCCTGCTCGCGGCCAAGGTGCGGTAAAAGGTCGTTGATGATGAACTGGGGATCGTCCTCCTTGCCGCCGATGTGGACGTCGACCTTCGAACCGTCACGCAGCACGACGACGCCGTGCAGCTCGAGGGGGATCGTCACCCACTGGTACTTGCGGATGCCGCCGTAGTGGTGGGTCTTGAAGTAGGCCATCTCGGCCTCCTCGTAAAGCGGGCGGGGCTTTAAGTCGAGGCGCGGGGAGTCGGTGTGCGCCGCGCCGATGTTCGCGCCGTGGCTCAAGTCCTCGCTGCCGATGACAGCGAGCATGATGCCCTTGCCGCGGTTATTGAAGTAGACCTTGTCGCCGGCGCTCAGCTTCATACCCGCTTCGTAGGCCTTGAAGCCCTTCTTTTCCGCCAGCTCGATGCAGTACTCCACGCAAAGGCGCTCGGTCTTGCCGTTGTTGAGGAACTTCTTGTAGTCCTCGCAATAGGCCTCCATCGCTTTTTCATCCTCTGCGCTCAGGCGGTCATAGCCATTCTTGGGGGCGTAGAGCAGTTTTTCAGCGAGCTTGTTCTTTTCACTCATCTCTCAGTTTCCTCCTTCAAATTGTTGATGATCGTGTTGATATAGACCTCTGCCGCGTGTTCCGCCTTTTCAGCGGTCGGCAGATCGTTCACAAATTCATAATCGCACTGCGCGCGGAAATAGTCCGCGTCCTTCTGTGCCGCGATGCGCGACCTTGCATACTCCTCGGTGATGCTGTCGCGCGCCATGATGCGCTTGACCCGCACCTCTTCAGGCGCCGTTACGGCGACGGTCGCGTCGCAGATCGCGCCAAGGCCGCTCTCGATGAGCTTGATAGCATCGAGGCCGATGATCTCCGCGTTCGTCGCCGCCATTTTCTGCGCCAGCGCGCGCGGGATGTGCTCGTGCACGATGGCGTCGAGCTCGGCGAGCTTTTTTCTGTCCTTGAAGACGATCAGGCCGATGGCGTGGACGTCCACGCTGCCGTCCTGCCGAAAAATGACATCGCCGAACGCCTCGCGCAGCGCGCGCAGCAGCGGCTCGTCATCTTTTAACATCTCGTGATAGACCGCGTCGCAGTCGAGCACGCATGCGCCCTTTCTTTCAAGCGCGCGCAGAAGGCTCGTCTTCCCCGCGCCCGTGCCGCCGGTGATGCCGATGACGATCTTGCCGTCGTCCGCGTCCTCCACATGGAAGCCCGCGGCCTTTTTGAGGCGGTTGCCGATGGCTAGGCCAAGGCCTTTACTGTCCGGACATTGTGCCCAGATCTCGCCCACATTCGTCTCGTCGAACGTCCGCAGCGCGTCGAAGACGTGCTGCGCCTGCGCGCGCTTATCGTCGCTCGCACCGAGGGGGTGGACGATGTGCCCGTCGAAGAGCCGTGTGAACTCGTCAAAGCAGATGATGCCGGACTTCTCGCCCGCGTGTGTGAGCAGATAGCGCGCGCTCGCCTTCGCCCCGCCGGTCACGACCGTGACGGGGGCCTTAGGCGCATAGTGGCGGTACTTCATGCCCGGGGCGCGCGGCTTTTCGCCGTCATTCATCTTCTGCGTCACGGCCTTGTCGACCGTCACCTCGCCCAGCGCATCGCGCAGGCTCTCGAGCGGCAGTCCGCCCGGGCGCAACAGCTGCGGCGGCGTGACCGTCAGGTCGATGATCGTCGACTCCACGCCCACCTGACAGGGGCCGCCGTCGACGATACCGTCGATCTTGCCCCACATGTCCTCGCGCACGTGCTCTGCCGTCGTGCAGCTTGGGCGGCCCGAGGTGTTCGCGCTCGGCGCGGCGACCGGCACGCCGGATGCTTCGATGATGGCGCGCGTGACCGCATGGTCGGGACATCTCATGCCGACGGTCTCGAGCCCGCCGGTCGTGCGCAGCGGCACGCAGGGCTTTTTCTTTAAGATCATTGTCAGTGGGCCGGGCCAGAAGCGCTCGGCCAGCTTGTAGGCCGCGTCCGGTACATCCTCGCAGTAGCGCGTAAGCCAGCTTGCATCCGGAATGTGCAGGATGAGCGGGTTGTCCTGCGGGCGGCCCTTGGCCTCGAAAATGTGCAGCACGGCGGTCTCATCGAGGCCGTTTGCGCCGAGGCCGTACACCGTCTCCGTCGGGATGGCCAGAAGTCCCCCGCGGCGCAGAATGTCCGCCGCCTGTGCGATGCTCTCTTCGTCCTCCGGCGTGCGGAGGGTAAACCATTTTGTCTCCAATGCTCTCTCTTCTTTCTTAAGCCTCGGTGCTCTCGCGCAGCTTTTCGGCCTGCTCCTGCATCGTGAGCGCGTCGATGATGGGGTCTAAATCGCCGTTCATCACGGCGTCGATGTTGAAATTCTTGTTCTCGCCCGTCAGGCGGTGGTCAGTCACGCGGTTTTGCGGGAAATTATAGGTGCGGATGCGCTCGTTGCGCATGCCGCTGCCGACCTGCGCGCGGCGCTCGCTCGTGATTGCACCCTCCACGCGCTCGCGCTCAGCCTCGTAGAGCTTGCTCGCGAGCATCGCCATACACTTGGCGCGGTTCTGGAGCTGGGAGCGCTCCTCCTGACACGAAACGACGATGCCCGTCGGCTTGTGGATGAGGCGCACGGCAGAGCTCGTCTTGTTGACGTGCTGGCCGCCTGCTCCGGAAGCGCGGTAGACCTGCATCTCAATGTCTTCGGGCCGGAGGTCGACGTCGACCTCCTCCATCTCCGGCAGCACGGCGACCGTCGCGGTCGAGGTGTGCACGCGCCCGCCGGATTCGGTCTCCGGCACGCGCTGGACGCGGTGGACGCCGGATTCAAACTTGAATCTCGAATACGCCCCATCGCCGCTGACGATAAAGTCAGCTTCCTTAACACCGCCCAACTCCGTATCGTTGTAGTTGAGCAGCTCCACGCGGTACCCCCGCTTTTCCGCGTACATCGCATACATGCGGTAGAGGTCGGCGGCAAAAAGCGCGCTCTCCTCCCCGCCCACGCCGCCGCGGATCTCGACGATGACGTTTTTGTCGTCGTTCGGGTCGCGCGGCAGGAGCAGCACGCGCAGCTCGTCAAAAAGGCGCTCTTTTTTCGCCTTGGCAGTGTTCAATTCTTCCTGCGCCATGTCCTTGAGCTCGGGATCGGATACAAGCTCCAGCGCCTGCGCGATGTCGTCCTCGCACTTCTGGTACGCGCGGTAGGCCTCTACCACGGCGGAGAGCTCCTTCTGCTCGCGTGTGAGCGCGCGCAGCTTCTTTGGGTCAGCGTAAATTTCCGGCACTTCGAGCAGCTCGCCGATCTCGTCATAGCGACGCGCGAGCTGTTTGAGCTTTTCCCACATCAGGCCTTATCCTCCGCGATAAAGTCAGAGCAGGCCTTGACGAACTGGTCGCGCCAGAAGTGATAGCCCGCCGAATCGGGGCAGAGCGAGACCTCCGCCACGTGCGGCGTCTGCAAATAGAGGTCCATCTGGCGGAAGACGTCCTTATAGTCCTGCTCGCTCTTGTGCGTGATGAGATACGCCGCGTTCTGGATCTCATAGCCGCGGCGCTTCAAAAAGCCGCGAATAACGCTCGAACAGCGGCCCGCCCACACGGGCGTGCCGAGGATGACGAGCTTGTAGTCCGACAGCGGCTTCTGGCATTTCGGGCGCGAAACCGCACTCGTGCGCTTGTGCATCGCGTCAAAGCAGCAGCGAAGGTAGCCCATCGTGCCGCTGCGATCGACCTTGTCGCGAATTTCGAGACATTCGCAGTCCAGCGCCTCGGCGACCTCCTCCATGGCTTTTTTCGTGTTTCCCGTGCGGGAATAGTAAAGGCATAAAATGTTATCGTTCATACTCAGTTTCCTCTCAGCAGGAGCCAACCGGTGGCAAAGGCCTCCCGCACATAGTAGTTGAGCTGTAAGGCATCGTAATAGGCGCTGCGCGGCAGCGTCGCCGCCACGCCGCAGGCCGCATCTGTTCCGGCGATGCGCCCCGCCCTAAAAATATGGTAGTCGTTCGTGACAAAGGCGAACGTGTCGCCCGCATCAAGCCCCAGCTCCGCCATGATCTCTTCGCTGTAAGCAAAGTTCTCCTGCGTACTGGTCGATCGGTCCTCGCGGTAGATGCGGCTCTCGTCCACGCCGTGGGCGATGAGCCAGTCGGCCATGCAGTCGGCCTCGGAGATATCCTCCCCCGGCCCCTGACCGCCTGAGCAGATGATAGGGATGTCCGGCTTGTCCGCGATGAAGTCAAGCGCCGCCTGCAGCCGCGACGAGAGCATCAGCGACGGCGTCGTGCCGTTCACGCCCGCGCCCAAAATAACCACGCACTGCGCGTCTTCCGCGCGCCCGTCCGTGTGCGCGCCGCGAATAACGAGCGATTCAAGATACCCGAATGCGACAAGGCCTAGGCACACGAGCGCGAGCAGAACGCGTTTTCCCCACTTCGCCCATGCATGCTCTTTGTACTGCTCGAGCATCGCAAAGGCGATCAAAAGCGCCGTCAGGCACCAGAACAGCAGTCCTGCAAAGCGCACGCCGGGGACGGCCCGGCACGCCGCGCCGAGCACGGCACAGGCTGCTGCCGCCGTCCACAGTCTTTTCTGTCTCTTCATGGTATGTTCCTCATTCGCCCGCCTGCTCGGCGAGCGTTTCCCACTTTTCCATCAGCTCGCTGAGCTTCTGCTCGGCGGCTTCCTTCTCCTTATAAACTTCGCTGTAGCGCTCGTAGTCGCCGCCCGCCTCTTCGAGGCGCTGCTCGATCTCGGCGATGGCGGTCTCCTGCGTGGAAATTTCCTTTTCACAGATGGTGAGCTGCCGCCGCGCCTGCTGGGCAGAGCGGTTCGGCTTCGGTTTTTCTGTAACCGTCTTTTCCTTTACAGCCTTTGGCGTGTGGTCGATCTTGTTCTGCGCCTCCAGTGCCTTGACCTGCCGGTAGCGCGCAAAGCCCATCGGATAGTCGGTGATGACGCCGTTCTCAAGCTCCCACACACGCGTTGCAAAGCGGTTGATGAAATAGCGGTCGTGGCTCACGAACAGGAGCGTCCCGTCGTAGCTCTCCACCGCCTCTTCGATCCACTCGCGCGACGCGATATCGAGGTGGTTCGTCGGCTCGTCGAGGATCAGGAGATTCACTTCCTCATCCATCAGGATGCAGAGCTTGAGGCGCGAAAGCTCGCCGCCCGAGAGCACGCTGACGCTCTTAAAAACGTCCTCGCCCGTGAAGTGGAACGCGGCCAGGCGGTTGCGCGCGCTCTGCGGCGTGATGCTGCGCTTGGAGTAGAGCATCGTGTCGACCAGGTTCCGCTCCGGCACGTCGAATTCGACGATCTGCGGCAGGTACGCGATGCGCACCGACGGGCCGAACTTGATCTTGCCCTCGTCGGGATATTCCTCTTCCATCAGCATCTTGATGAGCGTCGACTTGCCCGTGCCGTTGTCGCCGATGAGCGCGATGCGCTCGCCGCCGCGCACCTGCAAGTCCACGTCGTGGAACAGCACACGGTCGCCGAAGCTCTTTTTGAGCTTTTTGAGCGCGAACACCTCGTCGCCGTAGAACTCCTGCGACTTGAACTGCGCACTCAGCGCCCGCTCCTTCGTCGGCTTGTCCGTCGTGCGCATGCGCTCGATGCGCTTTTCCATCGACAGCGCGCGGCGGTACGTCTTGTCCATGCCCTTGAAGGCGAACATGCGCAGCTGCTCGGCGCTCTTTTCAAGCTGGGCAATCTTGGCCTGCTCCTTTTCGTATTGGCGCATCTTTTCCAAATAGCGGCGCTCTTTTTCCACCGCGTAGAAGCTGTAGTTGCCGCTGTAAAACTCCGCCTTGCCGTCGAGCACCTCGATGACGCGCGTGATGGTACGGTCCAAAAAGTAGCGGTCATGCGAGATGGCGACGACCGTACCCTTGAACGTTGACAAATACTGCTCCAGCCATTCGATGGCGTGCAGGTCCAAATGGTTCGTCGGCTCGTCGAGAAGCAGGATATCCGTATCCTTCAAAATGAGGCGGCCGAGGTTCACGCGCGTCTTTTCGCCGCCCGAGAGCGTGTCAAACAGGCGCTCGCGCATCTCCGGCGGGATGGAAAGGCCGTTGGCGACCTTGTTGATGGGCGTCTCGGTGTCGTAGCCGCCGAGACCCTCGAACTTGGCCGAGAGCTCGCCGTAGCGGCGCAGCGTCTCTTCGCTCTCGTCGCCGCTTGCCATCTGCTGGGAGAGGGCGTTCATCTCGTCCTCCATCCTCTGCATGCGCGAAAACGCACTCTTGAGCACATCTTCGACCGTGTAGCCCTCGGGATACACGGGGATCTGTGAGATGAGACCGAGCCTGCGGCCCGAGGCGATGCTCACCTCGCCCGCGTCGTAGTCGAGCTCGCCCGTCAGGATGCGGAAGAGCGTCGTCTTGCCCGCGCCGTTTTTGCCGAGAAGACCCACGCGCTCGCCCGTGTCGATCTGAAAGGTGATACCGTCCAGTATTTTCTTTTCGAGGTCAAAGGACTTGATGAGTCCCGTAACACTGATGTCGATCATGCTTTGGTCAGTTCCTCTACGATCTTCTCAAAGTGCATGGAGTGCGAGGCCTTGACGAGCATCGCCGTCTCCGCCGTGAACGCCGCCTTGACGGCGCCCATCGCCTCGTCCACACTCCCGAACCACTGCGCAGAGGGGTTCCCTTCTGTAAAGTATTTTGCCCGTGCGCCGATTGCGATGACAGTGCCGATGCCGAGCTCTTTGGTGAGTTCTCCGATTTCCTTATGCGCACGCTCAGTGAGCTCGCCGAGCTCCGCCATATCGCCGATGACGGCGGCCTTTTTGCCGCCGCTCGCGCCCAATACGCGCAGCGACGCCGCCATAGACTGCGGACCCGCGTTGTAGCAGTCGTCGAGCAGGCGGCGGTTTTCAGAGAACGTGATGACGTGCATGCGTGAGCCCGCGGGCTCGTAGGCCGCAGCGCCGCGCTCGATCTCCTCTTTGGTCTCGCCAAGGTACTCGGCGATGGCCGCGGCCATCGCCGCGGAGTAGACCATGTGCTTTCCCGGCACGGGGATGGAGAGCGCGTAACGCTCCTTTGCCGTCGTCACGACGCAGCGAATGCCGTCGATGCCAAGGTCTTCGACCTCGCTGACGCGGACATCGCAGTGCTCGGACAGGCCGCAGCGCAATGTTTTCTGCGGCAGAGAGACGGTGTTCAAAAGCTCGTCGTCGCCGTTTAAGACGGCGAGGCCGTCTTTTTTGAGGTTTTCAAAGATCTCGCACTTGGCCTTCAGAATGTTCTCGCGCGATCCGAGGTATTCAATGTGCATGTCGCCGACGTTCGTGATGACGGCGATATCGGGCTTCACCATCTCGCCAAGATACCGGATCTGCCCCGCGCGGTCCATGCCCGTCTCGATCACCGCCGCCTGATGCGCGCGGGAGAGGCCCAGCAACGTCTGCGGCGTGCCGATCTCATTATTATAGTTGGCCGCGGTCTTGAGCGTATGGAACTTCACGCCCAGTACCGAGGCGATCATTTCCTTTGTTGTCGTCTTGCCGACGCTGCCCGTCACCTGCACAAAGGGGATGGAAAACTGCGCACGGTACCACGCGGCCAGGTCCTTGAGCGCGAGCAGCGTGTCGGGCACCTTGATGTAGAACTTTCCGGGCATCAGCGTGTCCGGCACACGCGCGCACAGGCAGCCCTCCGCCCCCGCGGAAAGCGCCTTTTCGATATAGTCATGCCCGTCGAAGCGCTCGCCGACGAGCGGCACGAAAACTTCACCCGCTTTGACGGTGCGGCTGTCGGTGTTCACGCCGAGGATTTGCGCTGTCTCATCTCCCTGCAAGAGCTCACCGTGCACCGCCGCGAGCAGCTCCTTTACCGTGATGGCCTCCATTTACAGCCCTCTTTTCTGCTTCAGCGACTCTTCGACGATCTTTTCGCACAGTTCCTCGTAGCCGATGCCGACCGCCGCCGCCTCCTGCGGAAGAAGGCTCGTCTTCGTCATGCCGGGCAGCGTGTTGATCTCAAGGAAGTACGGCGTACCGTCCGGCGTGACGATGAAGTCCGCGCGGGAGTAGACGCTCAGGCCGATCAGGCGGTAGACCGTCTCGGTCGCGGTGCGCACGCGCATCTCCCAGTCCTCGGGGATTGGCGAGGGGCAGATCTCCTCCGCCGCGCCGGCCTGATACTTGTTCGCGTAGTCATAAAAGCCCGTCTTCGGGATAATTTCGATGGAGGGCAGTGCCTTGCCCGCGATGATACCAACCTGGATCTCGCGGCCGGAGATGTACTGTTCGAGCACGACCTGCGCGCCGAACTGTAAGCACTCTTCAAGCGCTTTTTTGAGCTCCGCGCCCGTATGCGCGATGGAGACGCCGACAGACGAGCCGTTGGCGACCGGCTTGACGACGCAAGGGAGCTTCGTTTCCGACACAAGGCGCGCGATGTCGCCTTCCGTGTAGCGCACGGTGCGCCACTGCGGCGTGATGACATATTCCGACACAAGACGCTTCGTCAGGTCCTTATCCATCGCAATGGCGCTCGATAAGTAGCCCGCGCCGGTATAGGGGATGCCGAGCAGGTCGAACGCCGCCTGCACGCGGCCATCCTCGCCGCAGGTGCCGTGCAGCGCCAGAAAGACGACGTCCGCCTTGGCGCACACATCGAGCACGCCGGGACCGAAAAGGCTCTTGCTCTGATCCTTGCGGCTCGCGCGCACAGCGGCGAGGTCGGGCTCCGCCTCGGCGACGGAATAGTCGCCGCAGAAGCCGTCCGGTGTGTCGAAAACATCTTCGAGCTTACCGTCATAGTCCTCAAAGCCCATGAACATATCCACCAGAATGGCCTGATGCCCGCGCGCTCTCAGCGCGCGGCAGATCTTGTTGCCGCTCGAGAGCGACACATTGCGCTCCATACTCAGGCCGCCTGCTAAAACAACGATACACATACCGTTTTCCTCCTTATTTTTAAAAGGAACGTCGCCGTCCCCGTTTATCCATACTATACTAATTTATACTTTACCACAGCTTTTTCCCAAATACAAGCAAAAGAGAGCGGCGTGAAAACCGCTCTCTTTTGTTCGCTTTTCTCACTTTTTGCCCTTAGCCGAAAATGCCGGAGAGCAGTCCGCCCTTTCCCGCGCGTCCGTCCTTGAGCGTCATCGCCGCGCTGAGGATCTCTGCCGCCTGCGCACGTGTCACGCCCGAGCGCATCTCGTCAGTGGAAAAACGCCCACTCTCGATCACGCTGACGGACTGCAAATTCGCCACCGCCTGTGCGCACCAGGCGTTGTCCGCGTCCTGCACGTCGTAGTCCGAGAGGTCCACGTCCGTCACGCGAAGCAGCCGGTTCAGCACGACCGCGGCCTCATTGAGCGTAATGGCGTCATTCGCGCGAAAGGCAACGCCCTCCGCCGTGCTGACGCCGGACACAACGCCCGCATTCAGCGCGCTCACGGCGTAGCCCTTCGCCCAGGTCGGTATGCTCGCATCGTCGCAGAAGCCGGTCATCTGCACATCCTCCGCGCTCACGTCCATTGCCGCGAGCGCCATCGCGACAAATTCACCACGTGAAAGCGTGCGCTCGGGCTCAAAGAAATAGCTGTCCCCGATCTTCGCGCCCACAAACACACCGTGCTCGGCAAGATCGACCGCCGCCGTATGCGCACGGCTGCCGCCCATATCAGCGTAGCAGACGCCGCTATTTGCCTTTTCGATTGTGATGCTCACCGTCGCGGGCAGCGAAATGTTGCCGTAGGCGTCGATCGCCGTGTAGGTGAAGCTGTCCGTTCCCAGCTTGCCGCCAGGCGTGTAGACAAAGCCGAGGCCGTCCTCCGTCAGCGCGACCATGCCCTTTTTCGGCTCCTGCGCGATGGCAAAGGTCACCTCGTCGCCCTCGTTGTCCACCGCGCGGAATTCGCCCTCATACGCGACGCCGCGGTAGACCTTGATCTCCATGTTCTCTGCCACCGGCGCGCCGTCGACAGCTTTCGCCTCCTCTTTTCCCTTGCCGAACAGCGCCGACGCACTCTGCATCGGCACGAGGGTAAGCAACAACAGCGCCATCACAAACGGCAGCGCGCGCCAGAATTCTTTTCGCTTTTCCATATTGAAATGCTCTCCTTCCAAATAAAACTTGCAGAGTTATTGTTTGTATTGTGGGCAATTATATGCAAAATTGCAGTTCTTGCAGCGCGATGCGCTGCTCTGTGTTCCCCACGCCGCGCAGGGGACACGGACAAGGGGGCCATTCTCTTTCACAAAAGAGAATGGCCCCCTTGAACCCCCAAGAGAAAGGTTTTGATCGGCAGTCTCAGGCTTGAATGGCCCTTGTGCCTCCGGAATGGAAGCACCTGCGTGGCGGCATTGCTAACGCTCGCCGCCATTACTTTTGCTATACGATTTGCCTCTACTTCTACTATCCGCTGCCGCTCTGCTCATCTTGTTTTTGTGCAGCCTAATCACCTACTATCGGCAATACATATCGTCTTGGTAATGCGTACTGCGGCGAGCGAAGCAATGCCGCCTTGGCAGGCAATAGCAAGTCTGTGCAAATCCAAAGTAGACGGAAATTGCGTAAGACCTCCGACACGCAGGCAAAGCGACAGCGAAGATAGAAGAAAGTCAAATCGTTTAGATACATCATCAAGCAGGCACCTGATTGCGCAGCGCGTGCAGTTCTTCAAGCCGCAATCTGACAATACAAAGTCTTTCTCTTGGGGTTCCAAAGGGGATATTCTCTTTTGCGAAAGAGAATATCCCCTTTGACCCGTGTAGCGCCTTTGGCGCTGCTTCCTCGCGGCACACGTGCCGCGACTCACTTTGCACCTGAGCAAAACTGCACAGAGAATTTTCCAAAAACCTATTGACTTTTTCAAAGTCAGAAGTTATACTTGAACAGCCGCTTTGAATGGGCTTAAAGTTTCGGAAGGTTTCGAGACTTTTCGAACGCCCCCGACAGCGAGTCCGTAATTAAGGAAAGAGGTGCAAGTAATGCAAGCGATCATCGTTACCGGCGGTAAGCAGTATGTTGTGAACGAGGGCGACACCCTGTTCATTGAGAAGCTCCCCGTCGAGGCGGGCGACGCCGTTACCTTCGATCAGGTTTTGGCGATCGTTGACGGCGAAAACACCAAGTTCGGCACTCCCGTGGTGGAGGGCGCGAAGGTGGAGGCCACTGTCGTTAAGAACGGCAAGGGCAAGAAGGTCCGTGTCTACAAGTACAAGGCCAAGAAGGGCTATCACAAGCGTCAGGGTCATCGTCAGCCTTATACCAAGGTTGAGATCGGCAAGATCTCCGTCTAAGGCATGACCACTGTTACATTCCTCACTGAGGGGAAGCGCATCATCGGTTTTGATGCTAAGGGCCACAGCGGTTACAGCGAAGAGGGCAGCGATATCGTCTGCGCGGCAGTCACAAGTGCGGTCCGCCTTGTGGAAAGCACCGTGAACGATGTTTTAGGCCTCGCCGCTTCCGTCAAGGTCCATGAACGCTCCGGCGCTGTGGAATTCCGGCTCCCTGGCGGTCTGTCCGCCACGAACGAGAGCACCTGTCAGGCTCTTTTAACGGGTTTGATGCTGCTCTTTTCCGAGCTGCACAGCGAATATCCGGACAATATCGAAGTCATGGAGGCGTAAGCCCCCTGTTCCGATCATCTTACAGAAAGGATGGCAAATCACCATGCTGAACATCGGTCTTCAGTTTTTCGCCCACAAGAAGGGCGGCGGCTCCACGAAGAACGGCCGCGACTCTAACGCCAAGCGCCTTGGCCCCAAGCGCGCTGACGGTCAGTTCGTTCTCGCCGGCAACATTCTTGTGCGCCAGCGCGGCACCCACATCCATCCGGGCGTCAACGTCGGTATCGGCTCTGACGATACTCTCTACGCCAAGGAGAGCGGCGTGCTCCGTTTCGAGCGTCTCGGCAAGGATCGTAAGCAGGCTTCTGTTTACCCCGCTGAGTAATTGCACAATGAAGAGCCTCGAGCGAATGCTCGGGGCTCTTTTCTTTATCTTTTCCGCAGGAGGTCACTTTTCATGCTCAAGGCAGTTTTGATGGATATCGACGACACGCTGCTCGACTTCGGCAAATGCGCCGAGCAGGCCATGCGCATCGGCTTTGCCGAATGGGGTCTCCCCTATGACGATTCCACTTACGCGACGTTCACGCGCATCAATGACGGCCTCTGGCTCATGATCGAGCGCGGCGAGCTCACGACGCAGCAGCTTTTTGAATTCCGCTGGAACCGCATCTTCGAGGCCCTCGGCATCCAGGCCGACGGCGCCGCGTTTGAAAAGCGGTTTTTGGATCTCCTCTACGAGACGGCCATCCCAGTCGACGGCGCGGACGAGATCTGCCGCTACCTCAAGGAAAAATATATCCTCTGCGCGGCGAGCAACGCCTTCCACGACCAGCAGCTCAACCGACTTGAAATGGCGGGACTTCTCCCCTATTTTGACCATGTGTTCGTTTCAGAGTCACTCGGCTACCGCAAGCCCGAAAAGGCGTTTTTCGATGCCTGCCGCGCTTTTCTTCCCGATGTTGCCGCGGACGAGTGCATGATGATTGGCGACTCGCTGACCGCCGACATCACCGGCGGCAAAAACGCGGGCATGAAAACGATCTGGTACAACCACACGCACCGCCCCGTTCCGGAGCGCTGCGAGGCCGACCAGATCGTCGATTCGCTGCTCAAATTAAAGAACCTGCTGTAATTTAAGAGATCGCTTCCGCGCCGACGGTGTATTCCCAGCCGTTATCGCCGCGGGAGGCTGTACACTTCGTAAAGTAATACGCGCCGAGCGGCGAGCGCCACTTTTCAGCGCTGAAGCAGACCACCGGCAGCGAAAAGCTCTCCCCCTCCGCGCTTTCATCGGGCGTGATGGTGAAGAGCAGACCGTTCGTGAACGAATAGGCCGTACTGCCGCCCTCCAGCTTTTCGCCCATGAGGTACCCCTCCTCGCGCAACTCGTCAAACGTCATCGTCAAGCCCTGTACGCCGTGCTTCTGTGCGAACACATAGGCGACCGCCGCCTTTTCGCCCGCGGTCAGCCCGCCGGGTGCCTTGCTCAGATCGACGCTCACGACCTCCGCGCCGCCGTTGAGCCCGTCGTCCTCGTTCCACAGGTCCTCAAGCACCTGCAAGTAGAGGCCGCAGAGGTCATACTGCGCATTCTCCTCACGCGAGAGCGACACGGCCACCACCTGTGAAAACTTCGCAGGATATGTCTCCTGCACGCCGCCGGTGTACCAGACCTCGGCGCTCATGCCGCTTTCGATCTCGGAAGCGGACACACTGCCGCCGTCTAAGTACAGCGTCACGCCTTCGAGCGGCAGGGCGTAGACCTCCGTCTCTCCCGCTAAAATGAGCGTACCGTTTTCACCGTCGCCCACGACGCGCAGCGTCATCGTGTCCGCGCCGGCGTACTGCGGCTCAGGATCGGGCGTGTCATTTTCGTCTTCGTTATCGCGCCCGCCCTTCGTGCAGGCCAAAAGTGCCGCCGTTACGGCGACGACCATCATCAATGCAAGCAGTCTTTTCAAGGTTTCCGCTTCCTTTCCCGTTGTGTCTTTTCCTTTGACGAAAGGGAGCACAAAAAAGTTCCCAACTTTTTTCGATTTTTTCTTTTTTGTGAAACGTTCCGTTTTTCTTGACGAATCGCCAAAAAACGGATACACTAATTGTTCAGGAATAACAAGAATCCAAGGAGGTGCCAACATGGCAGCATCTTTTATTGATAAGGCGCGCATCTTCTGCCGCGCGGGCAAGGGCGGCAATGGCGCGGTGGCGTTCCACCGCGAAAAGTACGTCTCCGCGGGCGGCCCCGACGGCGGCGACGGCGGCAACGGCGGCAACATCGTCCTCGTTGTCGACGACAACATGTCCACGCTGATGGACTTTCGCTACAAGCGCAAATACGTCGCCGACAACGGCATGGACGGTCAGGGCGCGCGCAAGTTCGGCAAGCAGGGCAAGGATCTCACGATCCGCGTGCCGCGCGGCACCGTCGTGCGCGACGCGGAATCGAACGAGATCATCAAGGATATGTCCGACTCCGAGCCGTTCATCCTCTGCCGCGGCGGCAAGGGCGGCTGGGGCAACGCGCATTTCGCAACGCCGACGCGTCAGGCGCCCCGTTTTGCCAAATCGGGCCTTGAGGGCGAGGAGCACGATGTCGTGCTCGAGCTGAAGCTGCTGGCCGACGTCGGCCTCATCGGCTTCCCGAATGTCGGCAAGTCGACGCTTCTTTCCGTTGTGTCGAAGGCGCGCCCCAAGATTGCAAACTACCACTTCACCACGCTCTACCCCAACCTCGGCGTCGTGTACGTCGACGAGGGCGTTTCGTTCGTCATGGCCGACATCCCCGGCATCATCGAGGGCGCAGCCGAGGGCGCGGGCCTTGGTCACGACTTCCTGCGCCATATCGACCGCTGCCGCCTGCTCGTTCATGTCGTCGACGTGTCGGGCAGCGAGGGCCGCGACCCGGTCGAGGACTTTGACGCCATCAACGCAGAGCTCTCGCAGTATTCCCCCGACCTTGCCACCCGCCCGCAGATCGTCGTCGCGAACAAGACCGACATCATGGAGGACGAGAGCCTGCTCGAAAAGCTGCGCGCGCATGTCGAGCCGCTCGGCTATCCCCTCTTCGCCCTGTCCGCCGCGTCGCACACCGGCACGCGCGAGCTCGTGCTCAAGATCGCCGAAAAGCTCTCCACACTCCCGCCCGTCACGGTCTATGAGCCCGAGTACGTTCCCAAGCCCGTGAAGATCGACGCGAGCGAGCCGCTCAAGATCACCGTCGAGGACAACACCTACATTGTCGAGGGCAAGTGGCTTGAACGCCTTATGAGCAACGTCAACTTCGGTGACTACGAGAGCCGGATGTTCTTTGATAAGATGCTGCGAGAAAACGGCGTTTTCCAGCAGCTTGAGGACCTTGGCATCAAGGACGGCGACATCGTCAGCATGTACGAGCTCGAATTCGAGTATCAGCACTAATTTCTTTCGGGAGATGATCTCATGTCCATCAGCCTGTGCGAGGACTGCGTTTATTACAGCTACGATGAAGAGTCCGACAGCTACTACTGTGACGAGCAACTCGATGAGGACGAGATGGCGTCGTTCCTGCGCAGCAAGCTGACCGCCTGTCCGTTCTACCATCCGGGCCAAAGCGACTACTACCTCGCGGGAAAGCAATAAAAATCGCAAAAAGGGAGCACGCGCAAGCGTGCTCCTTTTTTCTGTCAGTCTCGATCAAAATGTGATGCGCATCTGGTGCCAGACAACGCCGCCGTGCACGGACTTGTCTGTCACGCCCTCGTCGACAAAGCAGAACTTCGCGTAGTAGTCGACGAGCCGCTGTTTGCAGGTCAGGACTGCACCCTTTCTCCCCTGCTTTCTCGCATCCTCAACGGCACGGTGGAGCAGTTCGCCCGCGTAGCCGTTTTTCCGGTACTCCGGCAAGGTGTTCAGACCGAAGAGCATCTGCCACGCGCCATTTTCGTCGTGCATGGATGCTTTCGCGTACATTTCGTCGGTCAGGTCGGGCTCGTCCGTCACAAAGCCGTCGAGAAACGCGATGAGCTTGTCGCCCTCGAACATCAGCCAGAAGTGGTCGCCGTAATATTTGATTCGCTCGGCGAATTCCTCTTTTGTCGCTGCCTCGGCCACGGGAAAGCACTCGGCTTCCACTGCCGCGACCGCGTCCAGATCGTTCATCGTTGCTGTTCTGATCTCCATGGTTCTGCCCTCTCTATTTAGTCCCACTTTTCACGGCTGAGCTCGCGCATGTAGCCCGCCGTAATGATACCGGTGGGCAGCGCAACGATGGCGATTCCCATGAACGACGACATCATGCTCACGATGCGGCCAATCTCGCTCGTCGGATAGATGTCGCCATAGCCGACGGTCGTCAGCGTGACGACCGCCCAGTAGATGGCGTCGAAAAACGTGTCAAAGCTGTCGGGCTCCACCTGAAACATGATGAGCGCCGACAGCGCGATATACCCGCCCGCCAGCACACACACCGCCGCGATGCACACGAGCATGAAGCGGTCGTAAATGAGACTGTCGCGGTCGTCCTTGTCCGCGACCTCGATGACCTCGTAGATTTTTCTTCGCAAACTCATGCCGTCACTCCCTTGCGCCGGGCAGGAAACGCTGCTCGACCTCTTCCGCGCTCATCTGCCCGCCGAAGAGCTCCGTGAGCGCGGCAGAAAAGTCCGCCGTCTTCTGCACGGGCAGAAGAAACGTGAGCGTCACGGCCGCGCCGTAGTCGCTCGACTCGATTCTTCCCTCGTGTCCCTCGATCAGCAGCTTTATGCGCTCGAACATCGGGTACGGGCATTCGAGCAGCAGCACGGAAAACGGCTGCATCCGCGCCTTGCCCGCATTGTCAAGCGCGTCCTTCGCCGCCTTGGCGTAAGCGCGCGTCAGCCCGCCCGCACCGAGCAGAATTCCGCCGAAGTAGCGCGTCACGATGCACACGACGTTTTCGACGTTTTCGCGCTGGAAGACGTTCAGCATCGGCTGCCCCGCCGTGCCCTGCGGCTCGCCGTCGTCGCCGTAGCGGACGGTGCCGTCGTGCAGGACGAAGCACCAGCAATTGTGGCGCGCGTCGTAGTATTTCTTCTTCATCTCGTCGATGCGCGCGCGGGCCTCCGCCTCGCTCTCCACAAGGAAAACGTGGCTGATGAAGCGCGAGCGCTTTTCTTCAAACTCGCTCTCCGCGCTCTCGTATGGGACAAGGTACTCTGTCATGGTTTCAATGTTCCTTTCAGCGGGTTTTCTCCCACTTTTCTTTCGCAAGAGCGTAAAAAAGCGTCGGCCGCAGCGCATCGTCCACAAGCGCCGGCCTTTCACATGTCAGCTGATAAGAAAAGCCACACTTTTCGATCACGCGCTTTGACTTTTCATTGCCGGCATAGTGCGAACACCAGACCCGCTGTGCGCCTTTATCCTCAAAGCAGTACCTCAGCAGCTCTCGCACGGCTTCGGGGATAAGCCCCTGACCCCAGAGCGGGCGGCCGATCCAATAGCCGATTTCCGGCTCACTCCCGATTTCCGGCGCTTCCGTCGGAAACACGCCGATGGAGCCGACAGGCTCGTCTGGCCGTTCCTTCAAAATGACTGCAAACGTGTCCGGCTCCGAGAGGACGGTTCGGATGATCTCGCGGGAGTTCTCCACGCTCGTATGCGCAGGCCAGCCTGCGGCGGGGCCGACGAGCGGGTCGCTGGCGTAGCGATAGCAGCTCTCCGCGTCGCTCTCTTCCCATGGACGCAGGAGAAGGCGCTTCGTTTCGAGCGTCATTCCTCCCAGTCCTCCTTCGGCTCGCGGTAGCCCTCGATATAGTCCTTGACCTGGCCGATGACGCGCGGCACACAGGTGGCCACGATGTCGATGGTCTCGCCGTATTCGACGGATTCGACCTTTGCCTCGCGGTAGAGCATGTCGAGCAGCCCGCCCTTGTCATAGGGCAGGTGGATCGTCACGCGGCGCGTGCCCTTGTCGAGGAGCTTGTCGATGCGCGCAAGCAGCTCATCCACGCCCTCACCGGTCTTGGCGCTGATGTTGACGCTGTCCTCCCCGTGCGGGCGGATATCGCCGAAGTAGAGGTCGGACTTGTTGTAAACGCGCAGGCAGGGAATTTGCTGCGCGCCGAGCTCTTCGATCAGCTCGTCCACGATCTGCGCCTGCTCGAGCCAGTGCGGGTCGGAAATGTCGATGACGTGCAGCAGAAGGTCGGCGTATTCGAGTTCCTCGAGCGTTGCCTTGAAGGCCTCGACCAGCTGGTGCGGCAGCTTGCGGATAAAGCCGACCGTGTCGGAGATCACGACATCCAGCGTGTCGGACACCGTGAGAAGGCGCGTCGTCGTGTCCAGCGTGTCAAACAGGCGGTTATTCGCGGGAATGCCCGCGCCGGTCAGCGCGTTCAAAAGCGTCGACTTGCCCGCGTTCGTGTAGCCGACGATAGCGACGACGGGAATTTCATTCTTGCTGCGGCGGTCGCGCTGCGTGGCGCGCACGCGGCGCACCTCTTCAAGGTCCGCCTTCAGCTTGTCGATCTTTCTGTGGATGTGGCGGCGGTCGGTCTCAAGCTGCGTTTCGCCGGGGCCCTTCGAGCCGATGGGGCCCTTGCCCGACGTGCCCGCCTGACGCTCCAGATGCGTCCACATACCGATCAGGCGCGGCAGCAGGTACTGATACTGCGCGAGCTCGAC
>ENA-UEYD01000032-UEYD01000032.1-human-gut-metagenome-genome-assembly--contig:-NODE-32-length-110440-cov-9.878220_pt1 | contig 110440 bp, 92 predicted proteins | sample MGYA00242907_ERZ507875 | MGnify/ENA primary metagenome ERZ507875 (study PRJEB26167, sample SAMN06115506) | human gut metagenome | host: Homo sapiens | place: China:Shandong | collected 2015-08-07...
TCATAGTGAATTTACCACACAGGAGGTACTACGTAAATACCAACTCGGCTCGTCGGCCAATGTCAGCATCGTAAAACGGGCGTTGGTAAAAAAAGAGCTTATCGAGATCGAAAAACGTCAAGTTATCATTCCCGATCCTGTAATGACGGTATGGTTAAAACGGGAACTTGGGGCATAAGCTTTTTTTTCGGATGAATCAGCTTGCTTGTGTGGGAAAACGTTGGTTCTGTCCTGTGGCACGCACGGCAGCCGATGTCTGAATGCGTCCGGGGAACAAGTATAGGTTTTGTGGGACACAAAACCGCCGATAGTGTCGGAGAACTTCCGGACACCGTAGTTTTTATACTCTATAATATATGACTATAATACAAGTCATTGTGCCAGCAATTGCTCTTGCAGCCATCTATTGAGTAAATCGGCCAATTCGTCATTATTCAGATCTTGCATCAGAAAATGCGTATTGCCATGTATACCGATTTTGGGTAATTCCACCAACGTTGCATTGCCTCCGTGTCGATTGATCGTTTCCACGAACTTGCGGGCCATTTGGAGCCGCACGCGCCAGTTCTCATCGCCGAGATTCTCGGACGGCGTTTCGGGAATATAGTCGCCGAAATAGAGGACGACAGGGATTTCCGTGAGCCGCTCGAACTGTTCCGTCGGAACGGGCGTTCCGGCTACGCCTCCCGTCAGCCCGTCGATACGTTCCGGGACTTCTCTTTCGGGGAACACGAATCCGCCCGGCTCATACGAAACGACCGCCTTGACCTGTGGATTTTGCATGGCAGACATCCAGCCGGGAAAACCGCCCGCCGAGTGGGTGACGAGAATATGGTCGCCGATACGGTCAGCCAATGCACCGAGGGCAGGTACATCCTCTTTGTGGTCGCTCAAATCGGGCGTCATTTCACGGAAAAATTGAGAAAGCGACACGGAATCTTTCGGGAATTGCACGCCCTCGTTATAATTCGGCCAAATGCCGATGCGCCAAATATCGAACCAGAACATCTCGTCGGTGACGGGCTTTACCGTCGTTGTTGCGGATGTGCGTCCGGCACGCCCCCTGCCCGGAAGATCCGCCACATAGCTGCTCCAGCCACGGCGTAGCATCAACGTAGCAAAGCCTTCCCGTCCGTCGGGGGTCATCTGCCAGCAAACGCCTGAGCCTCCGTAGCCGTGCACATAGACCAACGGCAGCTTTTTCGCATCAGCGGGTATCTGGAAATCCACGAAGGCATGATCGGCGCGATAACTCTGGCCGGTCTCTTCCTGCTCCACCCAACCGACGAATTTACGGTTGTCGTATGCTCCCGGCCGCTGTGTGGTTGTACCTCCTACCGAGAAGTGACCTTGTTTGACTATTGCAACAGGTTCTTGCGCTCCGGCTATTGCTGTAACTGACAGCAACAATACCGATAAAATTATCTTCTTCATTTCTTTTCCGTTATTTGATTCAACACTTTGCGAAGCGGTTCCGAATAGTTCTTACCGAGATTCATTTCAACGATGTTCAGCAATGCCGAGAGTTGTTCGGGCGTAATACCGAGATGCAGGCAAATAGACATGTGGCCGACAGCCATCGGTTCCACGCCGCTCACTCCTGCAAGGATGGACACCGTAGCGAGTTCACGTTCCCGGCAGGTCAGCAAGTCTCGCTCGAAAAGATCGGTAAACAAATGTTCTTTTAGAAAACGCTCGATAGTAGGGGCGAATACGGCATATCCTGCTTTCGGAGCATCGGCCGGCGTACCCGATATTTCGGCAAGCACGTCGCGTCCCCGCTCGTAGCGATTTCTGTCGTCCTTGACTGCGGATGCTTCCCGACCGACCGGGTCGTTTATTCCGGCCGCTTTCCGTTCGTCCACTACCTGCATGAAAATCTGGATTGCCCGCAGGCTGCGCGGAAACCCGCAATAGGCGTAGGCGTGAATCAACACTTCGTTTATTTCGTTAATGGTCATACCGGTTTCCAATGCCTGCGTAAAAGCCGGCTTCAGGTGCTCCAAATCTCCTTTACCCGTATAAGATGCCACTGCGACGATGGCTTGCTCACGGACGGTCAGCACCTCGTTCGCTTCGGCATAGCGGCTTTCCGCTTCAGTCGTGGCCTTACGGTACTCTTCGTCACTTACCGGTTCGAGCCATGCCGCCGCGTTGGTTTGAGGATTGGCGGTAATGGCTATATGGGCGAACCAACTGTCCGGTGCGGCCCCATGCCAATGCTCGACATCCGGCGCTATTTCCACGATGTCGCCCGGAAACAACCGACGGGCGGGCTCTCCTTTTTCCTGATAGTAACCGATGCCTGCGGTGGCTATCAACAACTGGCCGGCTTTGTGCGAGTGCCAACTGTTGCGGCAACCAGGTTCGAAGGTTACATTTGCCATCGGGACGTTCAATTCTTCCTTTTCGGTCAAAGGCGCAAGCCATACTTCGCCCGTAAAATTGGGGTTCGGGGATATTTTTTCGCCGAGCGGATAAGGCTGCCGGAAGGTTTCCGCAGTTTGCGCATAAATTATAACCGATGATATGGATAACATAGCTGTTAAAAATAAATTCTTAATTCTCATATCCGTTTTTTGTTTGATTATTTTCCTAATGTTCGTGTAAAGGCAAGCGTAGATAGCTGCCACTTGCCGTTCTCCATTACATATACCTCCGTAACGATAAACGGAAAGCGCACGGCGTTGCCGCCGACTACCGAGTGCAGATGAATCCGGCTGTAAACGGTAGCCGTTCCGGCCGCAAACTTCACCTGTACGTCGTGTATCTCGGTTTTCTTGTACCAGATGCCACCCGTGCGGATGGTGTTCAGCTCTTCCTGTTTGCCCCAATAGCCGCCCATGTGGACGAACTGCGAGTTTTCGTGAAACAGTTCCGCCAGCTTCTCCACGTTCTTCTCTGCCATCCATTCCCACTTACTGTTCGATAAATCAACTATCGCCTGTTCTTCGGCTGTAAATATTCTCTGATTCTCTTGCGCTTTTGCTCCGACCGTTAAGGTCAGAAACATAAATACCATAATGGCTATTGATTTCATATCTTTCCGATGTTAAGTTCCTACTACTCGCAAAAATAGCGGGAAGCCCGAAACTGGTCGATACAAAAAAATCGGAAAAAACTGCAGTTTTTTCCGATTAAGCGACACCGTCTATCCTGAATTATCTTCTCAAAGAGTTGCGTAAGGCAGGAATGCGTTTAAAGACATGTCCGATGGAAAGGACCGATGTGATAATTCCAACCCTATAATGCCATAATCCTATTCGAGAGTTCGCCCCATTAATATTAAGCAAAACAATTCCCGTAACGGATACGAATAAAAATACGATAGATAGCGCCATCGTAACTCTGCTTTTTCTGCCTATCCCGTTTTTTACAACTCCTCTATACCAACTCCAATGTGTAATTATATGGAATATTACAGTTATAAGGAACAAAAAACTTGTTAAAACGTGAAATACGGCCCAATTATGCCACACCTCGTGGGCATTCCCGTGTCCGGCAATATGTAATCCTATTCCCGAACATGCAGACAGAGCGAATGTGAAAATTAGAATCCAATCTATTACAAAAATCTTTTTCATCTGTTTCCGATTCATACTATGTGACAAAGGTCGCCACTCCGATCGGACGCAGACGATAACAATTGTAAAGATCGAAGCCTAACGGCGATTTCTGATACGGGACAGGGAGACGGGGGTAATGCCGAGATAAGAGGCTATGTAATGTTGCGGAACCCGCTGAATGATATTCGGGTATTCCTTGAGCAATTCTTCATATCGTTGTTGCGGCGTATTTTTTATCCGCGACAGGAATAGTTGCTGATAGGAGTGGAACCGGTCGATGAGCTTTTCTTCATACGCTTGCCTCCACCGTGGGTCGTCTTTGATAATGGCGTAAAAATCATTCCTTTTTATCGCAGCGACTTCGGCAGGCTCAATGCTCTCTAAGTAGAAAAGGCTCGGCGTGCGCTTATATAGGCTATCAAACGAAGCGACAAAATCCCCCTCAAAAAAGAATTGGAAAGTAATGTCTTTCCCGTCGTTATAGAAAAACAGCCGTAGACAACCCTTACGGATCAAATAGAGTTTATCCGCAACTTTACCCTCTTCCAATAATATGGTTTTCGGGGGAATCGTCAACTGTTTTGCAACTGCGTAAAAATTAGACAGATAATCCGATGCCATAACTATTCCCTGTAATCCGTAGGTTTCATACCCAGATGTTGCTGCACGTAGCGGCTGAAATAGGCTGGCGACGAGAAGCCGAACAGATCGGAGATCTGCACGAACGTCAGCGATTTGTCCCGCAGCAGACGCGTGATGTCGAGGATCGTATAGCGGTTGATCCAGTAGTTGGCGGCATATCCGCTTACCTTTTTCGACACTTCCGACAGATATTTGGATGTAACGCACAGACGGTCGGCGTAATAGGTCACTTCCCGGTGCTCGCGGTACGTTCCTTCTTCCAGCATCTTAAGGAAACGGCTCATAACGGAAGCGTTCTGCGTGGAGATGTCGCTTTCGCCATAGATGCGGGCATGGAAATCGAAAAAGTCGAGGATGGCCGCCTGCATAGCATTAATCAATACCTCGCGGTAGAACCGGTGCTCCGTGTCTTTGATGCGCAGTTCCAGTAGGTCGAAATCGCGGCGACATACGATTTGTTGTTCGGGAGTCAGGTGCATGACGGGATTGAGAAAGAGCGCCAACGAACCTTTTATTCCGTAATTGCTCTGCGGCGTACACAAATTTATGAAACCGGGAGTCGCATAGATTATCTTGCACCGGAAGTCGTCCGACGGTTCTATCTTCTCCAACATTTTCCGTTTACGTACGATGGACACGTCTCCGGCATGCAGTTCAAAATCACGTCCGTTGAAACGATAGCGGCACGTTCCTCCCAGACAGAGCAAATGAGCCAGATACTCCTCTTCGCAATCCGTCCTTATGATGCCGAGCCTGTCTGCGACGATTATATCTTTCTGATCTTCCATGCCCTATCCGTTTATCCTCAAATACAAAAATAGAAATAAATCCGAAATGAACTTGCAATCGTGCGAACCACGACTGCAAGTCCTGCCGTTTTTAACACTATCCGACGGACTATCGTATGACATTGATCGTCCGCAACCAACTTTCCACTCCGTTTGTATCCTTTCCGGTGGTTCCGAATCCTTTCAGGTGTTCGGCGGCAGGGGTCAACTCCCTGATCCGCGCCAGCGTTTCATCGCGGTAGGTGGCTGCATAGGTGCAGAACGGCACGACGGTCTTGTCCCCGAAGTCGTAGCTTTCGGCAAAAGTGCAAATAATCATCGGGGCCGTCCACCACCAAACGGGACAACCGATGAATACGGTGTCGTATTGGTCCCAGTTATCCACTTTGGATTTGATGGCAGGCCGGGCATCGGCTTCCTTTTCGGCTTTCGCCACCTCGGTGCAGGGGCGGTATTCGGTGGGATAAGGTTTCATGGGTTCAATGCGGAACAGCGTGCCGCCGGTGAGCGAAGCGATGCGTTCGGCAACGTGCTGCGTATTGCCGCCCCAACTGAAATAGGCGACAAGGATTTTCTTCGCCGGTCGGGCATTCTCGGATGCGGTTTGCGCATCGGCTCCCGCCCAGCACAGCAGGACGGCGAGCAGGGTTATCAATTTCGTTTTCATACCTATTCCGATAATCCAAGGTTTTTACCGAAAAATTCCGTCAGTTTGCCCACTGCTTGATTCACATATTCCGGTACATAGTAGGTCTTGATATGCGTCGCACCGGGGATAAGGAACAGTTCTTTGTGCTGCGTGCCGGTCGCCTTGCTGTAACATTGCTCGGTCATGTAAAACGTATCGGCGATGCTGCCGGCAATCATCAGCAAAGGTTGTTCGATCAGATACATTCCCTCGCTGGCATCGAACGCCATCAGGTCGATCAGACTGCTCTTGGTGTAACGGAACGTGGAGTTGGGATGCGCATGGCTTTGCAGGTAATATTCGTAGCCGTCGCGGTAGAGGTCGAAAGGCAATGCGGCCGCCTGTTCCGGCGTCACGCCGCTCATATCGCCGACGTATTCGATTTCGCCGCTTTCGGCTTCTTTTTGGCGGGCAGCGCAGGCATCGGCGAGTCTTTCCTGCACGCTATTTATCTGTGAGTCGAGAAACCCGTTACGGCGTACCAGTCCCGTGTTGAACATGCTGAGTGTAGCCACCGCTTTGAACCGTTTGTCGGTCTGCGCGGCTTTCAGCGTGTAGCCGCCACCGCCGCAGATGCCGAGGATACCCACCCGCTGCGGGTCTACGCCCGGATATTGCAGTAGGATGTCGGCGGCCCGGCGGATGTCCTCGATGCGGTTGGCCGGCTTGTCCGCGTTGCGCGGTTCGCCCTCGCTGGCTCCCTGATAGGCGGCGTCGAATGCCAGACAGATATAACCCTGTTCAGCCATGCGCTGGCTGTAAAGTCCTGCTACTTGTTCTTTAACGCCTCCGTTCGGATGCGCCACGACGAGGGCCGGATAACTTTTCGCCGGATCGTAGCCCGCAGGAGTATAGACGTTGGCGGCGATTTTCAGGCCGTTCAGGTCGTAAGTAATGGGATGAATATTTACCGCTCCCGCTTTATTCTCTGTAATGGCGTCGGCATACACCAAGCCGAACGGGTTGCTGTTGTGGCTCTCGAAATTCGACATATCGGCCGCAGCGAATGCTTTGTTCTTTTTCATAGTTTCCTGTGCGTTTAATGTGCCGGACAGCAGGCTCGCCATGCTCAGCACGCAGATACATACTTTTTTCATTATTCTCCTTCTGTTTTTGGTTTCTCTATAATGGGTGAACCTCCGAACACCTCGCTCATTTCGATCGTATCGAGTTCGGCGTCGATGGCCCGTACCTCTTCCGCAGACAAGCGTATATCCGTTGCGCCTATGTTCTCTTTCAGGCGACAGAGGCAACGCGTTCCGGGAATGGGAACGATCCACGAACGTTTGTTCATCATCCATGCCAGCGAGATCTGCGAGGCGGTGGCGCGGTGTTCGTCCGCCAACCGTTCGAGCAGGGCGAACAGCGGACGGTTCTTCACGAAACTTTCCCTACGGTATTGCGGCATCGAGGCACGGTAGTCGGTTGCCGGATCAAACGTAGTTTCGGCTGTATAACGGTTGCTCAACAATCCGTTGGCAAGCGGCGAGAATGCGACGAACCCCACGCCCAGCTCTTCGAGTACGGGAAACGACGTTTCGTGTCGGCGGACCATCATCGAGTAGCGGTTTTGTATCGCCGTTACAGGACAGACACGGTGGGCGCGGCGCAGGTATTCTTCGGTCGTTTCCGATATGCCCCAGTGCAGGATTTTTCCCTCCCGGATAAGGTCTGCCATTACTTCCGCCACCGCCTCCGGTTCGATAGCCGGGTCGATACGGTGTTGGTAATAGAGGTCGATACGGTCGGTGTGCAAACGGCGGAGAGACCCTTCGAGCGAACAACGAATGGCTGCCGGACGCGAATCGGGGATCACGGCGTGCGTGCCGCTTGCTTCGGGACGGTCGAACGATATGCCGAATTTGGTGGCGATGACAACACGGTCGCGGAACGGACGCAGGGCCTCGCCCAGCAACTCTTCGTTATCGTGCGGTCGGTCGGCCGTGCCATACGCCTCGGCGGTATCGAAGAAGGTGTAACCCATTTCCACGGCATCGGCAAGGAGTTCCATCATTTCCCGTTTGTCGGCGGGAGCGCCGTAGGCGTGGCTCATGCCCATGCAGCCCAGCCCGACGGCCGATACCCTCAGCCCGCTCAATCCTAATGTTCTGTATTCCATATTTTCTATTATTTACGAAACGGTTGCCATTTAAGATAGGTCGCCGAACGCCAGAACCATTCCAGCGGGCCGTATTTGAAATAAGTGAGCCATATTCTACTGAATACGACTTGTACTATATAAAATGCAATTCCCAAACAAAATAATTCGGTAGCATGCCAACGGCCGAATATGGAGCCGAAACCCCAAAGCGAGAATATGATGGAGCCTATAATGCCTTGCGCTTCGTAATTTGTAAGTCCCATGCGCCCGTAAGGAGTCAATAGATTCAGGCATTTTCCTATACCTTTCATATGATACAGAATAACGAATCCCATCGTTATGGCTGCCGAGAAAAGAACCATATTCACATCGTTCAACGTCATGCGGAAAAGCGCTGTCGCAGAGGGGGTAATACCTTGCATGAAAGAGGTGTGTTCTTGCGGCAGGAGTCCGTTCATTCGACCGATAATCCACGCTCCGGCAGCAAACAATACGAATAGTGAGATGTTGCGGCGAGTGTGCAGGTGTACCGTTTCGAAAAAGCGGATACGCCCGACGACGAGTCCCAAAATAAAGAGGGCAAAAGTCAGATAACCACGACCGCCCCAATTGAACTGGTAATTTAATGTCCGCATTCGACCATCCGTGAGGTTGCTTTTGATGGTATTGGCAAGTGACGGAGTTTCTTGTGCGACGTCGGCCATTTGGCGCGGACGCTCGGCACGCACGCGTTCCGTTTCGGGGGCATTGGCAACTACGGTCGTTTCCCGAGGAGCCGCGATTTTATCGTAACCGAAAGATATCCAACGAGGAGCGCCTATCAGAATCAAGGATGCGACTACGACAAGTACTCTGGTCTTCAATGGATACAATAATACCAACACCAATCCGAATAGGGCATAAAACGATAGGATATCTCCCGAATAAAATGCGCTTCCGACTACGCCTATCAAAAAGAGTATTACCATACGCCAGATAAAACGCCGTCTGAAATCCACTCCTTTTCTCGCAGCACGATCCATTTGTATGAAAAAGCTCATACCGAAAAGAAATGCGAAAATATTTATAAAACGTCCCATGAGTACGTTGCGGGTCAACCAACCGATCCACTCGTCTAAAACAGGGAAAGCAGGTTCGGTTGGCGTAAATGCACCGAAATTAAAAATGCTGTAATGTTGCTGCATGTGTACCAGTACCACACCGAGTAAGGCGAATCCTCGCAGGGCATCGATTACGGTAATACGATTGTCTTTTACTGTTTGGTTCTGTCCCATAAATATAGCTAATGCGAATTTCAATTATTTGTCTTTAACCACGTTGTCCATGTTCGACATTGCAAAGTTAGAGAAGAACCTCAAACCGTAATTACAATAAATTCGGTTGGAACTACACTTATCTCGGTTTTTGTATCGTCCGATCCTGGACGATTGAATTTCAATGTAATTTACCGCAAAAAATGCAATCCAAACCGTATTTTTTATACTGGCAACATATGTGAATATGCCTACATTTACACAACTGTAAAAACAAAATAATTAGCGTATGGACACAGTAAAATTGAACAATGGCGTCGAAATGCCGCAGATGGGTTACGGCGTCTATCAGGTATCGCCCGCCGAATGCGAACGTTGCGTAAGCGATGCATTGAAAGTGGGTTACCGGATGATCGACACGGCGCAGGCATACCACAACGAAGAAGGCGTAGGAAATGCCGTCGGCAAAAGCGGTATCGACCGCAAGGAGATTTTCCTCGTGTCGAAAGTGTGGATATCGAACTACGGGTATGAAAAAGCGAAAGCTTCCATCGACGAGAGCCTGCGTAAATTGCAAACGGACTATATCGACCTGATGCTCCTGCACCAGCCGTTCTGCGACCGTTACGGGGCATATCGCGCATTAGAAGAGGCATATAAGGATGGTAAACTACGTGCCATCGGCGTTTCGAATTTCTATCCCGACCACTTTATCGACCTGGCCAGCAACGTGGAGATCGTGCCGGCGGTAAATCAAGTGGAAACGCACGTATTCGACCAACAGACCGAGCCGCAGAAAATCATGGAGGAGTTCGGTACGCGCATCATGTCGTGGGGACCGTTCGCCGAAGGTCGCAACGGTTTCTTTACGAATCCGCTGTTGGCCGGAATCGGCGGCAAATACGGCAAAAGCGTAGCTCAGGTCGCCCTGCGCTGGCTTATCCAGCGCGGCGTAATTATCATTCCCAAATCGACCCATATCGAACGGATGCGGCAGAATATCGACATCTTCGACTTTTCGCTTTCCGACGAAGATATGGCAGTCATCGCCACGCTCGATACGGGCAGGAGCCTCTTCTTCGACCACCACGACGCGGAAACGACTCGAATGTTCATGGGATGGAAATAAAATGGTACTGGCTCCGCTGCCGGTATTGATTGTAGCAACCTACGACGAACAAAGTACGCCCCGCTATAAATGTAGGAGGCGTTCAGTGCGGTTATCATCACGTAGCATTGAACCTCTCTAATCATAAGACGACCGAGAATCTGGAACTTGAAAGGGCATTCTTTAAAGGGCTACTGGTCTTCGCCACGGTCGCCACGGCGCAACAGTACCGCACGAATATCTTCGGCATACGGGCCGGTTACAGCCTGTCGGATATGACGGGCAACTACCTGGAAGGGGAAAAAATCTCCGACCCGCGGTCGAGTTTCCACGTGGGAGTATCCGACCGGATCCTGCTGTCGCGCCGGTATCCGCTCTACCTGGAGACGGGGCTCTATCTCTCGAACAAAGGCGCCAACCGGATATCGCCTACGAAGACGTTCCGGGCACCTCGCAGATACGCCCGAGGATCGAACTGATGTACCTGCAACTGCCTGTGATGATCGCCTACCATTTCCGGCTGGGACGCGCGACGACCCTGCAACCGTTCGTGGGCGGTTACCACTCCGTAGGCATCAGCTGCAAGCTGAAAGAAGAGTACAGCGGCCAGATCACCGGTACGGCCACGACCGACCTGCTGCACGGAACCGACCGGAACGGGGAAGCCCCGCAGCGAATGAAACGATCGGACGCAGGTATCCGCTTGGGCGTAGGGCTTACCCTGCGGAACGTATACCTCGGCGTGGGTTACGAACTCGGACTGATGAACGTGTCGAAATACCCCGACCGATTCGGCAAAACGGAAAACAACGCGCTGACCGTATCGGCTGGCTACAACTTCTGACGACACCGCGCCCACCCGGTTTCCGGGAAAACGCCCGTCGAAACACGAAAAATCCCCTCCGGAATCCGGAGGGGATTTTTACGATCGCGCGGCGGCGGCATCGAACGGCGCCTGCCGCCGCAATCTATTTGTAAACTTCCCTACGGGCGGCTTTCAGCGTATTCTTCATCAGCGAGATGATCGTCATCGGCCCGACGCCGCCGGGAACCGGCGTAATGTAACTGCATTTCGGGGCCACCTCGTCGAACTTGACGTCGCCGAGCAGCTTCCAGCCCGATTTGGTCTTGTCGCTCGGAACGCGCGTAATGCCTACGTCGACGACCACCGCCCCGTCTTTCACCATGTCTGCGGTGACGAATTCGGCCTTGCCGAGCGCCGCGATCACGATGTCGCCGCCGCGCACCACCTCTTTAAGATCTTTCGTCCGGCTGTGGCACAGCGTCACCGTACAGTCCCAGCCTTTCTGCGACAGCAGGTTGGCGATCGGACGGCCGACGATGTTGCTGCGGCCGATCACGACGCAATGCCGTCCGGCGGTTTCGATCCCGTAATATTTCAGCAATTCGAGAATCCCGTCCGGCGTGGCCGGCAGGTAGGACGGCAGTCCGGAGATCATCCGCCCGGTATTGACCGGATGAAAACCGTCGACGTCCTTTCTCGGATCGATCGCTTCGATCACCCGTTGTTCCGAGATATGTTTCGGCAGCGGCAACTGGACGATGAAACCGTCCACTTGCGGATCGGCGTTCAGCCGGGCGATCTCGCCGAGCAACGCCTCTTCGGACGTCTCCTCCGGCAGCCGCAGCACGGTCGAACGGAACCCCACCTCGCCGCAGCACTTCTCTTTATGTCCCACATACGTTTGGCTCGCCCCGTCGTTGCCGACCAGAATGGCCACCAGATGCGGCGTCCGTTTCCCGCCGGCGACCCAAGCCGCCACTTCGGCCGCAATCTCCCGGCGCAGGCTGGCCGCCACCTCTTTTCCGTCTATTATCTGCATCGTATACGTGTTTAGTCGTTATCGTTTCATCCGTCCGGCCATCTTGGCCATCTGCGGCATACCGCCGGCTACGGTCTTCATCATTTTGCGCGTATCGTCGAACTGTTTGAGCAGGCGGTTCACCTCCTGCACGGTCGTCCCGCTACCCGCCGCGATCCGCTGCTTGCGACTGCCGTTGATCAACGCGGGATTCTCGCGCTCCTTCGGCGTCATCGAATGAATAATCGCCTCGGTCTGCTTGAACACGTCGTCGTTGATCTCGACGTTTTTCAGCGCCTTGCCGACGCCGGGAATCATCGACGCCAGATCCTTCAGGTTGCCCATCTTCTTGATCTGCGTGATCTGCGTCAGGAAGTCGTTGAAATTGAACTGATCCTTGACCAGCTTTTTCTTCAGCCTGCGGGCTTCCTCCTCGTCGTACTGCTCCTGCGCCCGTTCGACCAGCGACACGATGTCGCCCATGCCGAGAATACGGTCGGCCATACGTTCCGGATGAAACACCTGCAACGCGTCCATCTTTTCGCCCGAACTGATGAATTTCAGCGGTTTGTTGACCACCGCACGGATCGAAATCGCCGCGCCGCCGCGGGTATCGCCGTCGAGTTTGGTAAGCACTACGCCGTCGAAATCGAGCCGGTCATTGAACTCCCTGGCGGTATTCACCGCATCCTGACCGGTCATCGCATCGACTACGAACAGGATTTCGCTCGGCGAAACGGCCTTTTTGATCGCAGCGATCTCCTGCATCATCTGCTCGTCGACCGCCAGACGCCCCGCCGTATCGACGATTACCGTATTGATGTGATTGGCCCGCGCGTATTTAACGGCATTTTCGGCGATCTGCACCGGATTCTTGCTACCCTCTTCGGTATAAACCTCCACGCCGACCTGATCCCCTAGTATCTTCAACTGGTCGATGGCGGCCGGACGGTAAACGTCGCCCGCCACCAGCAGTACCTGGCGGCCTTTCTTGCTCTTGATCAGGTTGGCCAACTTGCCGGAAAAGGTCGTCTTACCCGACCCCTGCAACCCGGCGATCAGCACTACGGCCGGCGAACCTTCCAGGTGGATATCGCTCATCGTCCCGCCCATCAGTTCGGCCAGTTCGTCGCGGACGATCTTCGTCATCATCTGTCCGGGCTTGACCGCCGTCAGGACATTCTGTCCCAGTGCCTTGGCTTTCACTTCGTCGGTGAACGTCTTAGCCACTTTATAGTTGACGTCGGCGTCGATCAGCGCGCGCCGGATCTCTTTCAGGCTCTCGGCGACGTTGATTTCGGTGATGCGTCCCTCTCCTTTCAGGATCTTAAACGACCGTTCGAGTTTATCGGTAAGATTTTCAAACATATTTCGAAGATTTTTTCAGATTCAGCACAAGTCGGAAACGGGCTTCCGCCTCCGGCCTACAAAAATACGATATAATTTTTAAAAAACAGACAATCCGCGCCAAACACCGCCGCAATTATCCGTCCGACGGCAGCGTCCCCTGCAAACGGATCGGCAAACAACCGGTTCCGTCGTTTCCCAAGCCGTTCCCCCGGAAACACTCCGCCTCACTCTATTTTAAAAACTTTTTAAACAACCGGATACTGCGGTACGGAGCGTACCGCAACGGAATATCGATCCACCGGGGCGAACGCACGACGGCCCGCAGGTTGCTGAACAGTTCGAACGAGAACCGTCCGTGATACTTTCCGATGCCGCTGCGCCCGACGCCGCCGAACGGCAGCCGGCCGTTGGCCAGTTGCACGACCGTATCGTTGACGCAGGCCCCGCCCGACGAAGTGGAGCGCAACACCCGGTCGGCTTCCCGACGTCCGCCGAAATAATAGAGCGCCAGCGGTTTGTCGCGCTCGTTCACGTAGCGGATCACCGTTTCGATATCGTGAAACCCTTTGACCGGCAGCAGCGGCCCGAAAATCTCCTGTCGCATGACCGGGCTGTCGTCGTCCGGCTCGTCGATCAGCGTCGGGGCCACGTAACGCTGCTGCGGATCGCAGGTTCCGCCGAAAAGGATCTTTCCCGAACCATGCATCATCCGCTGCAGCCGTTCGGCAGCCTGCACCGAAACGATCCGCGGATAATCGTCGCTGAGGCGCGGATCGTCGCCGAAAAAACGACGGACGGCCCGCTCCATCTCGACGCACAATTGTCGCTTACGGTCAGCGTGTACGAACAGGTAATCGGGAGCCACGCAGGTCTGTCCGGCATTCAGCAATTTTCCCCAAACGATCCGTCGGGCGGCCAGCGGGATATCCGCATCCCGTCCGACGATGCAAGGGCTTTTTCCGCCAAGCTCCAGCGTCAGCGGCGTCAGATGTTCGGCCGCGGCCCGCATCACCGTCTGTCCGAACGCCGATCCGCCCGTAAAAAAAATAGAATCGAAACGCTGTTTCAGCACCTCTTCGACGACCTCGGGCCCTCCCTCCAGAAACGACACGTAACCGGGCGGAAAAACCTCGCCGATCAGTCGTTTCAGCAGCGCCTCGGTATGCGGAACCAGCGGCGAGGACTTCAGCACGGCGCAGTTGCCGGCCGACAAGGCGCCGACCAGCGGATTCAGCAGCAACTGCACCGGGTAGTTCCACGGCGCGACGATCAGCACCACGCCCAGCGGCTCGGGCACGATGCGGCTGCGCGACGGCAGAATCGTCAGCGGCGACGGCACCCGCCTTCCGGCCGCCCAGCGATTTAGCCGGCGAAGATGACAGGCGATCTCCTGCAGGACGATCCCGATCTCGGTCAGGTAACTTTCCGACGCCGACTTATGCAGATCCAGCCGCAACGCCTCGCACAAAGCGTCCGTATGATCCCGCAGCGCTTTCCGCAGCCGGCACAGCGCATCCGCCCGGAACCGGACGTCGCGCGTACGGCCTTCGGCGAAATAACGACGGTGCTCACGAAGGAGCGATTCCATATTTTCCGACATATCCTCCAGTTTATTTTATTACCGGCGAAGTTAGCATTTTCCGCGGAACGGAGCGTCGCCCCCGAAAAACCGCACCGGCGGAAAAACGCCGGGCTCCGGGTCACATCGGACATTTAGGACATCAATCCTGTAAATCAGAACACTATCTCACGTCAATTTTGCCGATTTTTGTAAAAAAGATAGGACGTATTCACTACTAATCTGGTTGCCAAATGTCTGAAATGAGCAAAAAGAACATCGGGACGCACGCCGGTATGGTGTGGGGTCTGTTGAGCGACGGACGGAAATGGAACTACGGCGAACTGCGCGACAAGCTGCGGCTTCGCGACCGGGATCTGAACGCCGCGCTGGGCTGGCTGGCCCGCGAAGACAAGATCGGATTCGAACACGAGGGAGGCAGTACGCAGGTTTACCTGAAGGAGGCCGTCGGAGCCAACAACTTCTTTTTTTAATCCCCGACGGACACGACCGTCTATTCCGGACTGCGCAGGACAGGAACTCTTCCCGGTCAGCGCAGTTTGTTTTTCTCGAAATGCGGGGCCACCCGCAGTTTGAAATAGAGCGCCGAGACGACGGTCAGGCAAGCGCCGAACAGATAGGCTTTGTCGAACGACCCGATCTGGGCGATATACCCGCCCAGCAACAGTCCGGCGCCGATACCGACGTCCCACGACGTCAGGTAAGTCGAAGTGGCGGTTCCGCGCTGGCCGTTCGGCGCCAGGTTGACGAACAGCGTATTGAACGCCGGAAACATCGTCCCGAAACCGACGCCGAGAAACAGCGCCACGGCGAAAAACAGGTATTTGCACAACACGGGATTCCACACCGCGATCGCAGCGCAGGAGGAGAGCACGAAGAAGCAGACGCAAACCAGATACATTCCCAAAGCGATCACCTGCGTCACGCGCCCTTTATCGACCTGGCGTCCCGAAAAGATCCTCGAAATCGCCATCCCCACGGCCATCAGCGTAAAGAAGATCCCGACTTTCGACGTAATCCCGATCTCCGCGGCATACATCGCCACGTACGTCGTGGTCATTCCGTAGGGGATCGAAAGCAACAGCAAATCCAGACCGGCCGGTAGCCCCTTGAGCAGGATAAACCGATCGAGCGAAACCGGTTCGCGTTTGACCGGTTCTTTGGCCGGAGTCCGCACCAGGCAAGCCATCGCGAATCCCAACGCGCAGGATGCGAGCGAACAGAGGAAAATCGTCTCGAACGAGCAGGACTCGTGCATGAACAACCCGACCATCGGCCCCACCGACATCGCGATGTTGTTGGCCAAACCGTAATAGCCGATCCCCTCGCCGCGGCGCGACGAGGGCATGATATCGATTACCACGGTATTCCCGGACACCGTAACCGCCCCGAACGCAAAGCCGTGCACCACGCGGAAAATCATGAACAGCGTCAGGGTTCCGGCTACCAGGTAGCCCGCGAAAATAGCGGTAAACACAAAATAGGCCAGTAGATAAAGCGGTTTGCGGGCAAACGTATCGAGCAAATAACCCGAGAACGGCCGGATCGAAAGCGCAGCGATCACATAACAGGAGAGCGCAACGCCCACCGTAGCGCGCCCGGCCCCGAACACTTCGGTCAGGTAGAACGGCATCACCGGCATCAGCAGGTAAAAGCCGAAAAACAGCAGGAAATTAGCCAGCAGGATGCAGCAGTAACTCGGCGTGACGAGGCGGTCTCTATTCATAGATCGATGGATTTGAAACTGCGCAAAGGTAGCGATGTTTTCCGAATTCCCGCACGCCGAGAAACCGACGCATTCGCCGCGAAACGGAATACGGACCGAGCCGTCCGTTTCGCGGCGACCGAAACGGCAAAATACCGCCTTGCAAAATAAACACGTCATTTTCAAACGGTTATTCCGCCTCCGTTTCCAATCGGGAAAACAAACGACAAAACATTAATAATCAATACATTACCAAATATTCACAACATTAAATCAAAATGCTACATCGAAAGGATCTTAAAATTATTTAAGAAAATGAAATAACCGTTATATTTGCATTCAAGTTTTAGGTTCATTTAGATAAGTAGTTTTTAGGTTAGTAGGGAAGAAAAACGGTAGACGGATCCATTCCGCCGGCTGTTTTTCTTTTTTTATACCCGTTACAAACCGTTCCGGCCGAAAAAAACGGAATCGGAAACCGAACATTAAACAACTGATAAAATGGATATTAACACAACAGGAGAAAAGCGAAACGCAAATATTATTAAAAAAATTTAATAAAAATTTGGAAAAGCGGCCGATTTATCTTTATCTTTGCAGTGAAGTTTTAGGTTAGTAGTTTTAGGTTAGTAGGAGAGAAAAGCGGTAGAGGAGATCATTCTCCCTGCTGTCTTTTCTTTATTTTTTTGTAGCCGGTTCCATTTTCATACCGCACGACGCCACGCAACCAGCTCAAATACGGTCGGTCCGCCACGCGAACGCCTCCGCCCGCGGCAAAACGCCCCCTTTATGTAAAAAAAGATTATTTTTCGCCGGCCGACGCGCCGACTTTGTAGAGGTTTTTACGCCGGATACTAAGGCTGACCCAGTCGTTGAAATTGAAATAGCGGATAATCCACTTCGGATAAGGATTCCAGGCGACTTTCTCCACCGGCAGCGCAGTGTGCTCGGGCAGGCGCTCGTCGCCGGACAAGATAAACACGTCGGGGCAGGTTCTGCGCAATCGCCGGGCCTCGCGTTCCAGTTCCGATATGGAACCGGCCAAGCGAAGCTCCATATTGCGCGGCATGTAAAAACGGGCAGTGACCACGCGGGGGCCGATCATGAATTCGCCGTAGCTGTAATAAGTGGGTTCGTCCTTCACGTTCAGCACGCACACCCGCTCTTTGCCGCGGCAGTAGTCGTCCATCATCCGGTAGAAAAAGATATCCGTATTTTTGATCGGAATGACATTATAAACGATCAGCGCGAAGTTCAGAACGACGGCGAGCACGCCGACCAACCGGACGATCCGGTTTCGCAGCAACCGCTGCGGCAGGTCGCGCGCCAGCAAAACGGCGAAAAAGGGAATAAACGGCAGCACGGGGAACAAAAAGCGGAGCTCCTTGTGGCCGACCAACTGGTGCGCCAGCAGGAAAGGCACCATCGTCCAGGTGATGACGTGTTTGGGATTCCGAACGAAAAACCAGCACGTCGCCGCAAGAATCGCCAGGCCGTAAACGACGAATCCCTTGCTGACCGTATCGCTCAGGTAGAAATACCACGGTTTGATGCCGAACTTATCGATGTGGGAATTCAGGATATTTTCCCTCACGTAATTGACCGGCGAGCAGGTCCAGGTCCCGTACAGCCAGTAATCGACCAACACGCCGACGCCCAGCATCGCGGCTCCTCCCAAAGCCAGGCCGGCGAGCAGTCGCCAGCGCCGGGCGAACACCAGCAGCCAGAGCCCGAATCCGAACAACGCGAATCCCACTTGGTAGCGCGAAATAAAGGCCGCGCCCGCCAACAATCCCATCCCTGCGCCCCACACGAAAGGGCGCTTCCGCTCCCGCTGCCCGTATGACAAATAGACCGAGACCAGCAACAACAGCAGATTCCCCGAGAACGTTTCGGAACTGAACCGCACATGGAGATACACCATGAACCACAGGAAAAAACTCAGCAACAACAGCCACTTCTCCTCGCTCGGTCCGGACAGCGTCCCGCGAACGGCGCGGTAAAATGCGAGTACGGACACGATGGACAGCGCCCCGCTCAATACGTGCAGCAGCGAGAACAACAGGTACGGAGAATAGATTCCTCCGGCATCCAACAGCCATCCGAGTCCGTAGGCGATCATCGGTTGCAGTCCAGGGCGCATCATCAGGACGTATTCCCACGGCAGTTCGGCCGGAACGGGCGTTCCGAAAAGCTTCATGTGCGCGTATTCGAGAATCTGGAAATGCTCGTCCGGATGATATACCTCGTTGCTGAAAAACGCGAACAGAAGCGTAAACAGACACCCCGTCAGAATGATGTATTTCGGTGTGATTCCCCGGAAAAAAGAAGCCATATCCTCTGAAAATAAGCAAATGCGCCGTACCATAAAGGTTGCAAAGTAAATCAAAAATCCTCAAAAGGCCTTTTTTATCCATTAATTAATGCTTAAATTTGCACCGTTTTATTCAAAAGTCCCGAGTCTAACTAACTACGATAATTTATAATGACCAAACAAATCAAATTCATTCCGGCCGCCGAAGCGGTGAAAGTGATCAAAACCGGCGATCACATTCACCTGAGCAGCGTGGCCAGCGCGCCGCAGTGCCTGATCAACGCCATGTGCGACCGCGGACGCAACAAAGAATTCGAACACGTGCACGTGCACCATCTGCACACCGAAGGGCCCGCTCCCTACGCGGCTCCGGAGTTCGAAGGCATTTTCCAGCTCGACTCGTTTTTCGTAGGCGGCAACGTCCGCAAGGTGACCCAATCGGGCTACGCCGACTACATCCCGGTATTCCTCAGCGAAACCCAGAAACTGTACCGCAGCGGCACGTTGCCGTGCGACGTGGCGATGATTCAGGTATCGCCCCCGGACGCGCACGGCTACGTATCGCTGGGCACTTCGGTCGACGCCACGCTGGCCGCCGTCGAGTGCGCCCGTACGGTGATCGCCGTCATCAATAAACACGTTCCGCGCTCGTTCGGAGACGCGTTCATCCACGTTGACGACATCGACCTGTTCGTACAGGACGACAAGCCGCTCGAAGAGGCTCACTTCTCGACCCCGAACGAGACCGAAACGGCGATCGGCAAGCACTGCGCCGCGCTGATCGAGGACGGCGCCTGCCTGCAAATGGGCATCGGCGCGATCCCGAACGCCGTGCTCGCCCAACTGACCGGGCACAAAGACCTCGGTATCCACACCGAGATGTTCGCCGACGGCGTGCTGCCGCTGGTCGAAAGCGGCGTGATCAACGGACGCAACAAAGCCATCGACAAAGGCAAGATGGTCTCCACGTTCCTGATGGGTTCGCAGAAAGTATACGACTTTATAGACAACAACCCGGGCGTCGCCATGATGGACGTCGGCTATACGAACGACCCGTTCGTCATCGCCAAGAATCCGAAGGTGACGGCGATCAACTCGGCCCTGCAGGTCGATCTGACCGGCCAGATCTGCGCCGATTCGCTCGGCACGAAATTCTACTCCGGCGTAGGCGGCCAGATCGACTTCATTTACGGCGCATCGCGTTCGGAGGGGGGTAAGGCGATCCTCGCGATGCCTTCGGTAACGAACAAGGGAATCAGCAAGATCGCCCCGGAACTGACCCTCGGCGCCGGCGTGGTGACCACCCGCTCGCACGTGCATTGGTTCGTCACCGAATACGGCGCGGTCAACCTGTACGGGAAATCGCTGCAGGAGCGTGCGCGGCTGATTATCAGCGTCGCGCATCCGGATCACCGCGAAGCGCTCGACCGCGCGGCTTTCGACCGCTACGGAGCGCACCACCATTACATCAAAGCTACGACGAAAATCTGATCGTTCCCCGTTTCGATCCGCAAAAAACAGCGGAGGCTTATAAAAGCCTCCGCTGTTTTTATATCGGCGGTCCGCATCGGTACGTTCCGGCACGCCCCCGGTCAAATATCTTCGGGAACCAGTTTCCCGTCCGGCCCCCTTTTCATCGGCGGCGCGGGATCGGTAGATTCCGGCAGTTTGTCGTTCGCGACGATCGTACCCGAATACTGCATCAGGTTCCGGTTCGAAACCATATCCAGTATGGCCTGTCCGGTCTGGTCGTAAATCGTAAAGACGAACGTATAGGCCGTCCCGGTATTATCCGTAGCCGCGAACGACACTTTCCATCCGGAGTCGTTGCGCTGCGTCCGGAAGCCGGTCATCTTGTCGGTGTCGAAATTGACGACCGCATTATAGGTCATTGCCCTGCCGATCACCACCGGAATATGCACCTGCAAACGGTTTTTGAAAATCCCGATGTAATAATAAAAGTCGTTGATGATCTGCGAGCCGCCCCGCGGCCCCCACTCCATGCTCACCGGCAGAAACTGGAAATCTCCGGACGCCACCATCGAATCCAGTCGCTCCATGAAACGCTGCTGGCGCAACTGGCGTTCGGCGGCGCTGCGCTGGCGCCGGTCGGGCTGTTGCGCGGCGGCCGTCAGCGCGGCGGCGAGCATCGTAAAAAGCAACCATTTTTTCATGACGTCTTTTCGCCGAAGTTTAATAGATCTGCTGGATCGAACCGTAGTAGGTCACCGTCGGATAGAGGGTCGAAGCGATGTTCAGCACGGCCTCGCGGGTGATCGAGTAGATTTTGAACGTAAACGTATAGGTATTGTCCGAATAGAGATTCGACGAGAAAGAAATCGTCCACCCGTCCTCGTTCTGAACGGCGGTATACTTCTGGATGTCGAACGTAATGTAGTTCATGATCGTCAAATGATAAGGAGCGACCACGCCTACGATGTACGGGATATCGATGTCCACGTAGTCCTTGTACATCGCCAACGAATACATGATCGAATAGATCTGGTGCATGTTCCCGGCCGGTTCCTGCTGGAAGCTGGTCGGCATGAACTTGTAGTAACGGTTCAGGACGATCGAATCCATCTGTTTGATCTCGGTCTGATGACGCGCATCGCGCATTTGTACTCGTTCCTGGTGACGACTTTCCATCTGTTCCCGGGTCATTCCCGTTTGGGCCGAGGCCGACGTCGCCAACAACGCAGCGGCCAGAATTAAATAAACGTACTTCATAACATTAATAGATTAAAGTGACATGAATTTTGATAAATTTGCTTACCGTAGCAATTTCGGAAAGGCTCATGCCATCCCCGCAATGATGCTTTCTCCGTGTAAAATCAAATTCCCTGCCTAAATATTGGAAAGCGAATAAATTAGACCGTTTAGACTACAAATATCCCGAAGTGTACGACCGAATCGCCGTTTAATCCCTATATTTGTTAGTCTCAACCCGTTTGAGGGTTTATCCGAATTTAACCGAACTTCTTATGAAAAACACTCGCTTGTTACTTACCTTCCTGATGACTGTCGGCTGCTGGTCGGCCGGAGCGTCGCTGCCGTCGGCACAGCCCGGCGAACGGCAGCTCACCGGCACCTGGAGCGCCCAATGGATCTGTGACGGAGGCTTTTCTCCGTACGATTACGGCGTCTACCGCTTCCGCAAACGTCTCGACCTGCCGAAAAAACCGGAGCGGTTCGTTATCAACATCTCGGCCGATAACCGCTACCGGCTGCTGGTCAACGGACAAGAAGCGTGCTGGGGCCCGGCGCGCGGCGATCTGAACCGCTGGTATTACGAAACGGTCGACATCGCTCCGCTGCTGCGACCGGGCCAAAACGTGCTGGCCGTCACGGTATGGAACCTGGGAACCCGTAGCCCCGGAGCGCAGATCAGCCGGCAGACCGGTCTGATCGTACAGGGCAATTCGTCCGTCGAAGACGATGTCAACACCGACGGTAGCTGGCTCGTCCTGCGAGACGAATCCTTCTCGCCGCTGTTCAACTGTCCGGAAGCCGGCTACATCGGCGGCCACGACCGAATCGACGGCACGAAATACCCGTGGGGATGGGAAACCGTCGGCTTCGACGATTCGAAATGGTATGCGGCCACCGGCTTTTCGCCCGGTAAAACCTACGGCGCGCCCGGTTACGGCGAAAGCGACTGGATTCTGACCCCGCGCGACATCCCGATGATGGAACTGACCGAACAACGCCTGACCGCCGTGCGCCGGCAACAGGGACTCGCATCGCTGCCGACGTTCATCGACGGCCGGTCGCCGCTGAAAATCCCGGCCCGCACGAAATGCACCGTGCTGCTCGACCAGGGATTCCTGACCACCGCCTACCCGGAACTGAAAGTATCCGGAGGCAAAGGCAGCAAAATCAAACTGACCTATTCCGAAGCGCTGTTCGACGAACGGGGCAAAGGAAACCGCAACGAAATCGACGGCCGCGAGTGCCGCGGATTCGCGGACGAGTTCCTGCCCGACGGAGCCGACGGACGGTTGTTCCGCCCGCTGTGGTTCAAAACCTATCGTTATATCCAACTCGACATCGAAACCGGAGCGGCGCCGCTCGTCGTCGAAGATCTGTACGGCATCTACACGGGCTATCCGTTCGAAGTGCGCGGCTCTTTCGAATCGGACGACCCTGCATTGGAGAAAATTTGGGAAACGGGCTGGCGCACCGCCCGACTCTGCGCCCACGAGACCTATTTCGACTGCCCCTATTACGAACAATTGCAGTATGCCGGCGACACGCGGATCCAGGCGCTGATCTCGCTGTACGTCTCCGGCGACGACCGGCTGGTGCGCAAGGCGATCCGGATGTACGACCTTTCGCGCTCGTACGAGGGAATCACCTGCAGCCGTTACCCGAGTCACATCCCGCAGTACATTCCGCCTTTTTCGCTCTACTGGATCGGCATGATCCACGACTATTGGATGCACCGCAGCGACGACGCTTTCGTGCGAAGCTTCCTACCCGGCATCCGCACCGTGCTGTCGTGGTTCACCGAAAAGATCGATCCGCGCACAGGTCTGCTGAAAAACGGTCTTCCGCACTGGAACTTCACCGACTGGGCCACCTCGTGGGAACGGGGTATCGCACCCGAAAGCGACTCGTCCGGTTCGGCGATCACCACGCTGCAACTGGCCGCCGCGCTGGACGACGCAGCCGACCTGATGCGCCGCTACGACCGGCCCGCCGAAGCGAAAGAGTATGCGGCGACCTCCGCCGGACTGAAGAAAAACGTTTACGAAAAGTGCTGGGACGCATCGAAAGGATTGCTGCGGGATTATATCGGCAGCCCGACCTACAGCCAGCACGTCAATATCATGGGCATCCTGACCGACGCGATTCCGCACAAAGACCAGCGCGCCGTATTCGAACGGATCGACAGCGATCCGTCGCTCACGCAAACCACGTTCTATTACAAATTCTATTTGATCCGCGCACTGAAAAAGGTCGGTCTGGCAGACCGTTATACCGAAATGCTCGGGCCGTGGCAGCAGATGATCGACATCGGCCTCACCACCTTCGCCGAGACCCCCGAACCAACCCGTTCGGACTGCCACGCCTGGAGTTCGAGCCCGAATTACGACCTGCTGGCAACGGTCTGCGGCGTAGAACCCGCTTCGCCGGGATTCGCTACGGTGCGGATCGCCCCGCATCCGGGACGCCTGAAACAAATCAAAGGCATCGTACCGCATTCCGAGGGCGACATCACGGTCGAACTGCAACGCGACGGGAATAAATTATCCGGACAAGTCGCTCTGCCGGGGCAATTGACCGGCGATTTCGTCTGGAACGGCAAAACCGTCAAACTGCATCCGGGCGTCAATCCGATCCGGTTCTAACGACAAACGATATCTGCCGAAAACAACGCAGGGAGCGGAAAATTTTCCGCTCCCTGCCTTTTATCACCTTCGAAAACAATCAGTGCTGTCCGCGCGATACGAGGTAACGGATCAGAAACCCCGGCCGGTCGGTCTGGATGATCCGCGCGTTCAGCGAATCGATCAGGTAACCGTACACCCGGTCGGGATCATCGACCGCCCGGTCGTCATAACGGCTGCCGGACATCCCGTTCCACATCGTATTGTACCAGATCAACGATTTCCCGGCCAACTGATTTTTGACCCTGAGCGGCGTCTGGCAGGTATCGCTTTTATACAACAACTCATAAGCTACCGGACGGATTTTCTCCTGAAAATCGGCAATCGCTTCCTCTGCACCCTCTTTGTTCAGATTGACGATCGGCATATAAAAAACCCTGTCGAGGTAACGCCCGAAACTTTCGAGCACCTGATCGGCCGCCTGATCCCCTTTCATAATAATCTGGCGGGTGGTGCCGGCCTTTTCGGCCAGCGCGTAAACATCGTCGAATATCCAGTACCCTTTGTCGATATTGAGCATGATCCGGTCTCTGCTTATCTCGAAAACTTCATCGAGCGTCGGAACCCGCAGATCGGTCAGCGTACTGTCGGCGGCTTTCAGATAACAGTTCCGGATCGAATCGAGCGTCAGTTCCGAAACCTTGCCGCTGCCGTTGGTCGTCCGGTCGATCGTCGCGTCGTGCATCAGGACCAGACGGCCGTCGGCAGTCTTGCGGACATCGATTTCGACTACATCCACCTGCATATCGATCGCATTTTGAACGGCCTGAAGCGAATTTTCGACGCTGTGCCTCCAATCGCCCCGATGGGCCACCACGATTACCGACCGAGTATCCGGATCTTCCAATCTCGAAACGATGCTGTCCACCCGGGTCGGTACGGCACTTTCCCCACTCCTGGCGCACGAAAAGCCCAAGATGCAGATAAGAAAAATTCCCGAAAGTTTTTTCATAGTTTTATCCGTTTACGCCGATCAATGCTGCAGTGCGTCGGCCTTTTCCTTCATGCGCTGAGCGCGTTTGTAGCTGTCCGGATGCGTCGCAAACGCCTTCACGATCGCCGAAGCGTTGTTGCGGTTCGTCTTCGACATATCGGCCAGTTTATCGAGCGCATGGTACATCGCATACGGATCGACATTATTTTTCAGGCAGAACTCGAATCCGTACTCGTCGGCGTCGTATTCCTGCTTCTGCGAATACTGGGCCTGCGCCAGCGAGTTCGCCAACTCGGCCAATTGCGATTCGGACAGTCTGGCGGCGACGCTGCCGCTGACCGAACTGGCCGCATTCTGGGCCGCCGAACGCAGGTAAGCGTTTTTCAGCGCATCTTTCGTATCGGTGCGGGCCACGTGACCGATTTCGTGACCGATGATCGCCATCAGTTCGCTGTCGGACATCGTATCCATCAGCGCGCTATACACCCGCACGCTGCCGTCGCCGCAGGCAAACGCATTGACGTCCTTGGTCAGGTAGACCTTGAAATTCAGCTTCAGGCCGTCGACGGAGATGTTCTCGGTCAACCGCTGCAACCGCCGGTGGTAATCCGACGTATCGACCTGATTCTCCTGATCCATCTTCTCAACCGCGCTCTTACTCATCTCGGCGATGTCCGCATCGGTCAGCGTAACGGCGCTGATCAGATTGCCGCCCGCCTTGAGCAGCTTGCCCACCTTGAGCTGCGCCGAAGCCCCCGTACCGAAGAGCGTCAGCAGCAATACAAAAACAAGATTCCTTTTCATAATATCGTTGTATTTATCCTGCGCAAATGTAGAACTTTATATAGAAAAAACGGACGTTCCGTTTCATAAAAAATACCGGCGGCCCAAAATTTGCAACGAACCCTTTTATTCGGGTATTTTTTCAGACGAAATGGCAGACTCCGTGCCAGCATGTCCGACAATCGAAACCTCTTTGGCAGTCGGCAGCGGCCAAACCGCCCGTTTTGCCGCTTGGCATAAAGATTGATAAATCAAGTTCGAAAACAAAAAATTCAGCATAAAACAACTAAACGAGATAACGACTATGGGAAAGATTATTGGAATTGACTTAGGTACTACGAACTCCTGCGTTGCCGTGATGGAGGGTAACGAACCCGTGGTGATCCCCAACAGCGAGGGACGCCGCACGACACCTTCGATCGTAGCGTTCGTGGACAACAACGAACGGAAAGTGGGCGACCCCGCCAAACGGCAGGCGATCACCAACCCGCAGCGTACGATCACGTCGATCAAGCGTTTCATGGGCGAGACTTACGATCAGGTCGGCAAAGACATTGAACGGGCGGCTTACAAAGTGGTCAAAGGCGACAACAACACCCCGCGCATCGATATCGACGGCAGACTCTATACCCCGCAGGAAATCTCCGCGATCGTCCTGCAAAAAATGAAAAAGACCGCCGAGGATTACCTCGGCACCGAAGTATCCGAAGCCGTCATCACCGTTCCGGCCTACTTCTCCGACTCGCAACGCCAGGCTACCAAGGAAGCGGGCGAAATCGCCGGTCTGAAAGTGCGCCGTATCATCAACGAACCGACGGCCGCAGCGCTGGCCTACGGCCTGGATAAGGCGAACAAGGATATGAAGATCGCCGTATACGACCTCGGAGGCGGCACGTTCGATATTTCGATTCTGGAACTGGGCGACGGCGTATTCGAAGTGAAATCGACCAACGGCGACACGCACCTCGGAGGCGACGACTTCGACCACGTGATTATCGACTGGATGGCCGACGAGTTCAAAAAACAGCATAACATCGACCTGCGCAAAGATCCGATGGCCCTGCAGCGTCTGAAGGAGGCCGCCGAGAAGGCGAAGATCGAACTGTCGAGCTCGACCTCGACCGAGATCAACCTGCCGTACATCATGCCGGTGGACGGGATTCCGCAGCACCTGGTAATGACCCTGACGCGCGCCAAATTCGAACAACTGGCCGACAGATTGATCCGCGCGACGATCGAGCCGTGCAAAAAAGCGATGGCCGACGCCGGACTGAGCAACAGTCAGATCGACGAAGTGATCCTGGTAGGCGGTTCGACCCGTATCCCGGCGATCCAGAAAGTGGTCGAAGAGTTCTTCGGTAAAACGCCGTCCAAAGGCGTCAACCCGGACGAAGTGGTCGCTATCGGCGCCGCCATTCAGGGTGGCGTGCTGACCGGCGAAGTGAAAGACGTGCTGCTGCTCGACGTGACCCCGCTGTCGCTGGGAATCGAAACGCTCGGCGGCGTATTCACCCGCCTGATCGACGCGAACACCACGATCCCGACGCGCAAGAGCGAAGTCTTCTCGACCGCAGCCGACAACCAGCCGTCGGTGGAGATCCACGTGTTGCAAGGCGAACGCCAGATGGCCCGCGACAACAAGACGATCGGACGGTTCCACCTGGACGGCATTCCGGCCGCACCGCGCGGAGTACCCCAGATCGAGGTGACGTTCGACATCGACGCGAACGGCATTCTGAACGTATCGGCCAAAGACAAAGGCACCGGCAAGGAACAGAAGATCCGGATCGAAGCGTCGTCCGGCCTGACCGAACAGGAGATCCAGAAGATGCGCGACGAGGCGAAAGCCAACGAGGAGAAAGATAAGGCCGAACGCGAACGCGTCGACAAGGTCAACGCCGCCGACAGCATGATTTTCTCGACCGAAAAGCAGCTCAAGGAGTACGGCGACAAGATCCCGGCTGACAAGAAGGGCGCCATCGAAGCCGCCCTCGGCAAGTTGAAAGACGCGCACAAATCGCAGGACATTGCCGCCATTGACTCGGCGACGACCGAACTGAACAACGCATGGCAGGCCGCTTCGCAGGACATCTACAACGCACAGCAGGCCGCCGGAGCATCGCAGGCGAACCCGGGCGCCGACGCAGGCGCGGATGCGGGCGCAGGCTCCGCTTCGGGCAGCGCGGGCGCCGGAGCCGGACAAACCTCGAACGACAACGTGACCGACGTGGATTTCGAAGAAGTGAAGTAAGGTCAAACAATCATCAATAACGAAGTGGAGCGTATCTCAACGAGTTACGCTCCACTTTTTTTATTCGGATTAACCGTGGGGATACTTATTTTGACGTGATTTATCTACCTGATTCATGAATTGATGTTAAAGTGATAAAAAAGATGAAACATTCCGCAGTAAAAAACATGCTTTGAAAAAAGGAAGCAAGACGACAAGCCATTGTTAATGGAGCCGAGGGGGCGTCAGTTCTTATCGGTGATTCAGGTTTACAACAAATACAATATTTCCAAGCCCACGTTATATAGATGGATTAGGCAGGGGAAGATCAAGGTGCGCGTAATCTCGGAGAGAGAATGACACTGATAGATGTCACGTAAATAAAGGCTCCTTGGGATATTCGTAAGAGCCCATTTGAAGAAGAAATGCCTCCAAACTCATTTATGACTTCAAAAACTTTCTGTTGACAGCTCCGCAAGGAGGCGATAAAAAGGGGTAACGTAGTCTCAAAATTCGGCGGCAACACATTTTGAACTACATCCCAAAAGTTTTGTGTCTAACTTTTGGGATGTAGTTTCTTTATGAAATGTATATTTGAGGATAGACTTAAAACAGTCACTCTTCACATCCTCCACCCAGTGCCTGATAGAGACTGATAAGCCCCTGTATCTCAGTGATGCGGTTGGCTACTTGTGTCAGTTGGGCGCTCAGGAGGCTTTGCTGTGCCGTCAGTACCTCCAGATAGGTCGTATTGCCGTACTGCATGGTAAGGGAAGTGCTCTTATATGCTGTCTGCAAGGATTCCACCTGTTTCTCGTACAGTGCCGACTTGTCACGCGCCGTCTGATATTGTGTCAAGGCGTTGTTCACCTCGGTTCCGGCTTGCAAAAGTGCCTGCTGGAAACTGAGCTGAGCTTCTTCCTGCTGGGCCTTGGCTGGCTATTTTCAACTGTTCGGTAAGTTGCCCTCGTGCAAAGAGCGGTTGTGGGAGCGAACCTACCGCCGAGGCGAGGAACTTTCCGGGATTGACAATCGTACTCCCTGCCGAATTTGCCCCCCCCCGCGCTTCCGCTCAGTGTTATGGATGGATAAAAAGCGGAACGCGCCTGGTTTGCGGCATAAAATGCCTGTTCCAAGGAGCGTTTCGCAGCCCGGACATCCGGACGGTTTGACAACAGTTGGACTGGAATGCCGGTAGAAAAGCTTGTAGGTATATTTAAGGTGTCTAACTTGCCACGTTCTATGGTATGAGGAGTGGAAGCCAACAACAACGACATACTGTTTTCGACTTGATTGATTTGTTCTTTCAGGTCAAGTACGGAGGCGCACACGCTGTAATAAGCGGCTTCCATCTGCGACACGGCAGAGTTATCCGCTCTTCCGGCGTTCATCAGGGCGCGGGTGGCATCAGCCGATTCCTTCCACGATATTTTCGTCTGCTCTGATATTTCGAGCTGGGCGTCGAGCATCAGCAACGTGTAATATGTATTGGCGATTCCGGCTATTACCTGCGTGCGTACGGCTTGTCTGTAATCCTGGCTCTGTGCATACAATGCTTGCGACTGTCGCTTGGCGTTACGTAACTTACCGAAAATATCTATCTCCCAACTGGCGGTAACAGGCACCGAGTAGGTTTTGGCAGCCTTGCCGCCGTCGAAGCTGCTTATTGTCCCTTGCGGGGAGAGATACAGAGAGGGGAGATATGCCAACTTCGCTGACAATCTCCAGATTGACCTGTGAGATGACTTTCTGCGCATAGAGTTCCTTGCTGCTGTTGAAGTTCAGTTCTACTGTTTTCAGGTTCGCTCTGGCTGCCGCCACGTCCGCCGTTGCTGTCCGCAGGGCCGCTTTATAGGGCACTTGGTCGATGATGAAGAGAACTTGTCCCGGCGCACTTTCTCGCCTTCGCTTACGCACAGACGTTCGATAGTGCCTGATACTTGACGCCATCAGCATTGCACAACCGGTCAAGCCGATTAATTTTAGCCATTTTTTGTCCATTTTCTGATTTTGTGTGCGAAATTATCAAATGTACAGTAGACAACAGTGTTCCGAAATGCTTATGTTGTGTTCTGTATATTCGAATAAGCCAGCGAATAAGAATAATAATCAGTCAGGAACTACGAGACAGTTATTCATCAAGATTTTGCATTATTATATCTGATAAGTTTGACCGATCCGGAGAAAAAGGACTATCGGTAGAAAAAACAACCTTTTTACATATTTCACATGGTTTTAAAAAGGTTGCCATAGGCAAGAGGCGTTCTCGTATGTCTATTCCGCTTTTTGCTCAGTTCTTTGTTCATGTCACGGCTGCCCGTCATGGAAAAAGGAAACCTTTCCGCCGCCATAAGGCATGATGAAACGAATATGGGGATATTCGTGGTATCCTGTTGAATGTCAAATCGCAGATGGTTTTGGTAACATCTGCGATCATCCCGTAATCGGTAAGGGGAAATTTTTCCGTCCGGTCGAAAAAGTTGAAGCGTACGCGGTTCCGGAGGCAGACATAAAAAAATCCCCGGCTGCAAAGCCGGGGATTTTTCCGTTTCGCCGGGCGATTACATCATTCCGCCCATACCGCCCATGCCCTGCGGCATCGCTGCCGGAGCTTCGGGTTCTTTCTTGTTGACCAGTACGCATTCGGTCGTCAGGAACATGGCTGCGATCGAAGCTGCATTTTCCAGCGCGACGCGGGCCACTTTCGTCGGGTCGATGATACCGGCCTTGAACATATCTTCGTATTTGTCGGCGCGGGCGTTGTAGCCGTAAGCTCCCTTGCCTTCTTTGACGTTGGCGACCACTACCGAGCCTTCGCCGCCGGCGTTGGCTACAATCTGGCGCAGCGGTTCTTCGATCGCGCGTTTCACGATCTGGATACCGGTCGTTTCGTCGTCGTTGTCGCCCTTCATCTTTTCGAGAGCTGCTACGGCGCGGATGTAGGCTACGCCGCCGCCCGGGATGATGCCCTCTTCTACGGCGGCGCGGGTTGCGGCCAGCGCATCGTCCACGCGGTCTTTCTTCTCTTTCATTTCCACCTCGCTGGCAGCGCCGACATACAGTACGGCCACGCCGCCGGCCAGTTTGGCCAGACGCTCGGCGAGTTTTTCCTTATCGTAATCCGAAGTCGAGATTTCCATCTGCTTGCGGATCTGTGCGACGCGGTTGGCGATGGCTTCCTTGTTGCCAACGCCGTCTACGACGGTCGTGTTTTCTTTGGTGACGATCACCTTGTCGGCCGAACCCAGCATGTCGAGCGTAGCCTGATCCAGGCGGATGCCGCGTTCTTCGGAGATCACCGTACCGCCGGTCAGGATGGCGATGTCTTCGAGCATCTCTTTACGACGGTCGCCGAAACCCGGAGCTTTCACGGCGGCGATCTTCAGCGTGCCGCGCAGTTTGTTGACAACCAAGGCTGCCAGCGCTTCGCCGTCGACGTCTTCGGCGATGATCACCAGCGAACGTCCGTTCTGTGCGGCGGGTTCGAGCACGCCCATCAGCTCTTTCATCGTCGAAACCTTCTTGTCGGTAATCAGGATCAGCGGCTTTTCGAGCACTGCTTCCATTTTTTCGGAATCGGTGATGAAGTACGGAGAGATGTATCCGCGGTCGAACTGCATCCCTTCTACTACGTCTACGTGCGTTTCGGTGCCTTTGGCTTCCTCTACGGTGATGACGCCTTCTTTATTCACCTTGCCCATCGCTTCGGCGATCAGCTTGCCGATCGCGTTGTCGTTGTTGGCCGAAATCGTGGCTACCTGTTCGATCTTGCTAATGTCGCCGCCCACTTCCTGGCTCTGCTTGCGCAGGTTTTCGACGACGGTTCCGACCGCTTTGTCGATACCGCGTTTCAGATCCATCGGGTTCGCGCCTGCGGTTACGTTCTTCACGCCTACGCCGACAATGGCCTGCGCCAGCACGGTAGCCGTCGTGGTGCCGTCGCCGGCATCGTCGGCCGTCTTCGAGGCCACTTCCTTGACCATCTGGGCGCCCATGTTGGCGATCGGGTCTTCGAGTTCGATCTCTTTGGCTACGGTCACGCCGTCCTTGGTCACCTGCGGAGCGCCGAATTTCTTATCGATTACAACGTTACGTCCTTTCGGGCCGAGCGTTACCTTCACAGCGTTTGCCAGCGCGTCGACGCCTTCCTTGAGTTGTTCGCGCGCTTCGGTATTGTATTTAATCTCTTTTGCCATAATCTTGATTGTTTGAATTGGGTTTATACTGAGTTGAACGATTAGATGATGGCGAGGATGTCGCCCTGTTTCATGATCAGGTAGTCTTTACCGTCGATGTTGATCTCGGTGCCGGCGTATTTGCCGTAAAGTACCTGGTCGCCCGTCTTCACTTCCATCTTCACATCGGCCGTTCCGGGGCCTACGGCGATCACTTTACCTGCGAGGGGTTTTTCTTTGGCTGTGTCGGGGATGAACAATCCGCCGGCCGTTTTCTCTTCTGCGGGATTGGGTTCGATCAGAACCCGGTCTGCTAATGGTTTAACTTTCATAACGTCGTTATTTTTTTAAGTTTGTTAATGTTTGGTTTTCATTTGCCGTTTCCGGTGGACATTCCTTTTACGGAAACGTTCCATTCTTTTACACATAATATGCCAAACGGGAAATGTCAGGTTTTCGAACGAAAAAACTGACAAAGGAGTCCTTTCTCTGTCAGTTTGCCCTGTCACTTTGACATGAATGGCCGTGTGTTTTCGGTATGCGCGTTACCGTTTGCCGCGTTTCTTACCGCCGGCCCGTTTGTCGAAGCCCGCTTTGCCGCCCCAGCCGGCTGCCGGATTGACCGCATCCCACTGGACGTTGTTCCAGTCGAAGTCGTTTTTTCTCGGATTTCCGCCGGATTTGCGGGCGGCGTCCCTGCGTTCCGTTTTCCGATCCTCTTTCCGCGCGCCTTTGCGCTTCTCTTTCCGGAAGTCCCGTCCCGAACGTTCCCTGTTTTCGCCGGAATCGCCGTCTTTGGCGAGTTCTGCGATCGGGCGTCCTCCGCGGTTGATGTCGTTGAGCTGGCGGATCGCCTGCCGGGCGTCCGAGAACGGCACGGTTACGAACGAATAGCTATCCATCACCCGTACGTCGTCGATCTTGTTGTCCGGCAGCCGACACTCGCGTTTCAGCATGTCGGTCAGTTTGCGGGCGTCGAAACCGTCCATTTTGCCGATCGAGATGAACAGCCGCGCCGTTCCTTTGCGGTCGACGTTGATCGAACGGATTTCGGGGTAGCTGCTCTCTTCGAGTTCGTTTTTGAACGCCAGTTTCAGCAGGGCCGCCAGCGCCACTTCCGGGTCGAGGTTTTGCAGCACCTCGCCGGCCATTTCGGTATATTTGCGGTACGACTCGCTTTCGACGATTTCGATCAGGTCGTCCTTGATCTTGGTCTTTTTGATCTCGACGACGTCCTGCGCCGACGGCAGGGCGACTTTCTTGATGTCCACTTTGATTTCCCGTTTCAGCGAACTGAACTGCCGGTATTCCGAATGCGAGATGAACGTGATCGCCGTACCGGTATTGCCGGCGCGGCCCGTGCGGCCGATCCGATGCACGTAGGATTCAGTGTCCTGCGGCAGCGAATAATTGATCACGTGGGTCAGGTTGTTGATGTCGATCCCGCGCGCCGCCACGTCGGTGGCTACCAGTATATTGGCCAGCTTTTTTTTGAATCGTTTCAGGATTTTTTCGCGTTGTACCTGCGAAACGTCGCCGTGCAGTCCTTCGGCCGCATACCCGCGTTCGGTCAGCTTGTTGACCACTTCGTCTACGCCGATCTTGGTGCGGCAGAAGACGATCCCGTAAAATTCGGGTTCGACGTCGATGATTCGCGTTAGCGCGTCGAATTTGTCGCTGTCGCGCACTTCGAAGTAGATCTGGTCGGTCAGTTCGGTGGTGACTTCTTGTGCCGGTACGCGCAGGATTTCCACGTCGCGCATGTATTTTTTCGACAGGCGGATGATCCGTTCGGGCATGGTCGCCGAAAACAGCAGGATGCGGCGGTAGTCGTTCGTATTGGACAAGATTTCTTCGACGTCTTCGATAAAGCCCATATTGAGCATTTCGTCCGCTTCGTCGAGGATCAGGTATTTCAGGGCCTTGATGTCCAGCGTGCCGCGACGCAGGTGGTCGAGGATGCGGCCGGGCGTGCCGACTACGACATCGATGCCTTTGCCCAGACGCCGCAGTTGTTCGGTCATCGAAGCTCCTCCGTAGATCGGCGAAATGACGAGTTTGCGTTTGGCGTTGAACGACAGGATTTCTTCGGTAACCTGCAGGGCCAGTTCGCGGGTGGGAACCAGAATCAGCGCCTGGGTCGCTCCTTTCTGCGGGCGCAGTCGTTCGAGGATTGGCAGGCCGAAAGCGGCGGTTTTACCGGTGCCGGTCTGGGCCTGTGCGATGATATCGTTTGTTTTTTCGTCGTCGAGCAGAACGGGGATCGTGAGTTTCTGGATCGGAGACGGGGTTTCGAAGCCTTTCGCTTTAATGGCTTCGAGGGTGACGTCGGTCAGTCCGAGCGCTCCGAATTCTTCTAATTGAACCATGTATATGTATAGTTATTGTGGTGTAAAATATGACCGACATGTAAATTTTTTAGGTCATGGCGTCAGGGCGACGCAATTCCGATACAAGTGACAAATCATAAATTTGCGGCAAAGATACGTAAATAAATGGAAAACCGCGACAAATTTTGTTTTTGTCGCGGTTTTCCTCTCAGTATCACGTTTTTTGTTCCGGACTTACCGGTGTCTGTCCGATTTCTTGAAATCGTTTTGCGGCCCGGAAAATTTTGAGTAAACTTGCCGTTGCGTTTAAAGAGTGTAAAATGTCCGAAGAGAAAAAAGTGAAAGTATTGCAGAGCGAGTATCTTTTCAACCGTCCGTGGCTTACGGTGCGCAGGGAATCCATCGTGCTGCCTAACGGGAATCCGGTTCCCGAATACTACGTTCTCGAATATCCGGAATGGGTGAATACGATTGCGATTACCCGCGATCGGAAGTTCGTTTTCATTCGTCAGTACCGGCACGGTCTGGGGTGCGCCTTGATGGAACTGTGTGCCGGGGTTTGCGATCCGGAGGATGCCTCGCCGCTCGCCGCCGCCCGACGGGAGTTGCTTGAGGAGACCGGTTACGGCCGTGGAACGTGGCGCGAGCTGATGACCGTTTCGGCCAATCCGTCTACGCATACCAACCTGACCCATTGTTTTGTCGCCGAGGATGTCGAACCCGTTTCGGAGCAGCATCTCGAAGCGACCGAAGACCTGACCGTGCACTTGCTTTCACAGGACGAGGTCCGTGATCTGCTGTTGACCGACCGGGTCAAACAAGCGTTGCATGCGGCTCCGCTTTGGCGGTATTTTGCCGAGAATCGCTTGCTTTAGAATTTCGATCCGGTTTTACAATAACCGTTTTCCGATCGAACGGAGCGCCAGCCACAGTGCGACCAGCCCGATCGCATACAGTGCAATTCGTCCGGCGGAGGATTTTTTTACGGTTTTCGCAATCTCCGTTTGCGATTCCGTCCGGCGGAGTCGTACGGATTGCGCCGTTTTTTCCTGTTCTTCTTTTTTATTGACCGAGGTGCTGTGTCTGATACCTCGTACGCGGGTGACCCGTTTGATTCCCGCCGGTATCCGTCGCATCGTATCGGGGACGGTGTCGCGGCCTTTCAAAACGTATTCGGTACGGACGATCTCCCAGTTTTCCCAGTCGTCGGTCAGTTGTTCCGCAACCTTGTCTTTTTCCGATCGGACGGTCGCCGTCGTGTCGCGCAGCGACTGCCGGTCGTGCGATTGCAGGTTCCTGCTTGTCCTGCAGCCGCTCCCTGCGACCGTCGCCGTCAGCAGTACCGGCAGACCGCATTTAAAAAAGGTACGGATGCAGCGCATCGGGAATCAGCGATTTCAGTTTTGCTCGGAATTCGCCGACGGTGATCCTATCGTCTCCGTCAGTGTCGAAAATCGGGTTCTGCCGGGCGATCACACGGGCCGGCAGCCGCCGGGTCTGTAGGACGTACCCGTCCGGTTTGCCGATGGCGGCCGGGAAAAAACAAGCCAGATAGAGGTCTGCGAACGTCCGGCAGTGTGCAGCATAGGGCCTGAAAAACAGTTCGACGTAATCGAGCTGTTCTTCCCCGGTCATTTTCAATAGTTTTTCTGCGGTCGTTCCGAGTCCTTCCGCCGTAGCCGGCATGAACTGGATCAACCCGACGGCCCCGCCGCGCGGATTCCGCGCCGAGGGATCGAGGCGGCTTTCGCTCCACATGATCGCCATCAGGTGATCCGGGTTGACGCCGAGTCGGGCCGCGATTTGTTTTACTTTACCGGCGAATGCCGGCGGGACTTTGTTTTCGTAGATCATAGCGAATCTTTTTCGAGTTTTCGGTCGATTTCCTGTTTCATGTATTTTTTTAGTTTCCGGAATAGCGGGTGTTCCGATATTTCGGCTGCATTCTCCAGGTAGCTCCACAGCTCCACGCCGCAGACGAATCCTGTGAACAGGTTGGCCAGGCGCAGCCCTGCGAACGGGAGGATGCAGGTGTCGATCAGCCACGTCATCGCGATGCCTACCGTGACGAAGACCAGCTTGTAGACGGTTCTCCATGCCTTGTCGCTTTCGAAGGCCCACGGGCGTTTCATGCGTCCGGCGCGTTTGTAGCTCGCCGCGACGCCCGTTGCGAAATCGACGCATACGAATGCCAGCGCGCAGCATACCAGCGGTTGCACCGGCGCGAACAGGGCCGCGACCGAAGAGATCGTTCCGATCATTTGTTTCATACGAGGCGTTTTTACAGAATGAATCCGCCTTTTATCAAGACCCGGCGGCGGATATTTTCTTTCGGGTCGTATTCCGGGAACATCGCCGGATTGTTTTCCACGTAGTCGATCGCCTTGTCCAGCAGCGTGTCGGCATCGTTGCGCGCCTGCCTGCGCAGCCGGTGCAGCCGGCTGTCCGGGACGGCTTCCGTGTAGGCGGATTTGTTCTGCCGGACGCCGGCCGCACCGATCGCGGCGCACTGTTCGTCTACCATCAGGTAGCGTACGTAGTAAGCCAGCGCGGGCTTTATATACGTCCGGCAAAAAGCCGCGTACGGTTCTTCGCCCAGTTTGTCGTACAGTTTGCCGAATACCGGGCGCAGGAATCCCAGTTGCGCCGTTTCGATTCGGGCCGGGACGATCATCCCTTCCGGAACGTATTCGTTCGACGGGAAGGCCGTTTCCAGCACTTCGGCGGCGGTAATCAGTAAGTCGGTCATGTCTTTGCGTGTTTAGTCGATGTTGCGGAGCGCGTATTTGGTGATTTGCGCCAGGTAGAGGTTCTGTTCCGGATCGTCCGGGTCGTAGTTCAGCCCGTCGTTTTTGCGGGCTTCCCACACTTTCATGTACAGCGGTTTCGATCGGGTGGGAGGGCGGTTGATGACTTGCAACGACGACGCCTCGCAGTGCAGACAGCGTTCGATGACCGTCCGGATCGGTTCCAGCAGTTCCTGCTGTTCTCCGAGAATCAGCGTGTTCAGGGCGATTTCATATTCGTGCAGGATGCGTTCGGCGTTGAATCCGGTCGTATAGTCCAGTCCGCTCAGCGACCGGAACCACGAATGTGCGACCACGATGTCCGACGTAGCCTGGTCGTGCAGCAGTTTCCAGTCTCCCTCGTTGGCCGAGGCGATGGGTACGAATTTCGAGTTGTCCGTCTCTTCGGTGTTTTTGACCATGAACATCACCTGTCCCGGTTTTCCGGCGAATCGTTTTTCTGCGGCCGAGATGATGTCGTAAGCGTCCTGTTCGTTATCCACGTCTCCGTCCAGCACCATGATGCCCGACAGTTGGAACGAGTTGTCCAACCGGCTGATGTTCCATTGGTCGGTCTTGTAGGCGATCGCCGATACGTTCAGTCCGGCGATGTAGGCCGGCAGTCCGTAGTGTTCGAACATCGGTTCGTAGTCTTTATAATGAACGATCGACCGCAGCGTCCCGTCCGGGGCCGGTTCGAATGCCGGGTAGAGCGGCAGCGATTTGGCCTGCTGCAATGTGAATGTGGTCCAGTCGTGGTGCAGCAAGATGTGCGTTCCGTCCCGTGCGACCCGGCACCGCGAGGCGTCCTGGTGGAACAGCGACAGGGATGTTTCGTCCGGGTCGGTCGCTATTTCGAGAAATGCGTTTCCGAACAGCGATTTGTCGAATGCCAGTTTATTGAGGATCACGCGCAGCGATTCTCCGGCCCCGTTCGCCCGTTCCGCGATGGCCGCCAGCGTTCGGCGTTCCGGATCGCAGGTGAATCCTTTGCCCGAGATGTAATCCGCTTTGTCGTTGATGATTCTCCGGTGTGTGGGCGACCGGCGCGACATCAGCGCCAGGGCATTCGGGAACAGGTTGTCCGATCCCCATCGCCAGTAACGTTCGTTTCCCGCCTTGTCGGGGCCGGCCGCTGCGAACGGATTGACCGTATTCCCGCGCACATACAGGTTTCTGGATGTATTTTTCGTTTTCATCGGAATGAGTTTTTTTCAACGGGAAACAGGAGAGCGTTCGTTGCCGGCTCCCGTTTCCCGTTGGTTTCGATTGCTATCCGGCTGCGGAGAACAGCGTTTCCATATCCCCGAAGAACGGTTTGGCTTTCGAAACGTCTTGGCTGCGCAGCGTGATGACTTCGTTCGTTCCTTCGGCAAGCTGTTTTCCGGTCGTTCCGTTGGCCGAAACGAGTCTCAGTGGCCGTTCTTTTTCGAACTCGACGGAGTAGCCCACCAAGAACGAATCCCCGTTCGGAGTCGTCAGCAGGGCGATCAGCCCGTTGCGTGCGGCGTCGGCGATCGAGGTGATCGCCGGGGAGCTGTCGTTGCCCATCTTATCGAGCGTGAAGATCAGCTCGTGGGTGACGACCTGCGCCCCGTTGACGACCGAAACGGTCTCCCGGTATTCGGCTTCATCTTCCCGGAATTCGTATTTCGAAAAATAACAGTCTTCGTCGAGCCGGATCGCGGAGTATCCTTTCTCCGCGCTCGCGTAGGTCACTTCGGCCACGTCGCTCTGTTCGACCAGTCCGATCAGGCGGATCCCTCCGTTTCGTCGGCTTCTGGATCGGGCGTAATTTGACAATGACATAATCGGTCTGTTTTATCGGTTGATTACTGGATGATGAATTCTCCGCTCTCCCCGTTGAGGTAGGTGACGGTGCAGCGGATTTTGACAATACCGCTTCCGGTCAGCGTTCCGCCGAAAACGCCCTGTTCCCCGGTCAGCGGGACGGCTTCTCCTACCGGGCTGTCGTCGTTTGCGAGTCCCTGCGCCGTTAGGCTGTTCACGGCGCGGTATCCTTTTACGGTGATGCTGACCGCTCCGCCCGAAGCGTCGATGCCGTCCGAGGACAGTGTCGCGGAGATGCCTCCGACCGCCATCGAAACCATTTCGGGGAGCAGGTAGTCGCATCCGGCCATAAAGATGGCCCGTTGTCGGTTTTCCATCTGATCGGGATTGTACCACATCCGGATTTCGGTTCCCGGGAAGTCGGCCGTGTTGACCGCGATCGCCAGATTTCTACGGTCGGTGAGCAGCGCGAACGTCTGCGGCATGTCCCCGCACGTTTTCAGGTAAGGCGTTACTTGGATGTCGATTACCGGTATCCCTCGGTATGAGAGCGCTTCGCGTCCGTTTTGCTTGGCGAGATAAGCCGATTCGAGTACCACGTTATCGAGTTCTTCCTCGTATCTGGCATAGATATCCGACGTTACCAGATAAACCAGATTGCCTTGCGGTTTGAACGCTTTCAGAACTTCCGGCGCATCTTCCCACAGCTTCTTGAACACTTTTTCGGCAGCGTCGGTGTCGCTGTTGCCGGCAAAATTTTCCGGCAGGTAGAAGCAGGGTACGTCGTTTTCACCGGGCCCGCTGTCCGCGAGCAGGCGTTTGACGAATCCGTCGAAGGTTGCCAACTGCCCGTTGCGTTCGGTGTCCCCGAGCCACATCGTCGCACGGATGCTTTCCGCGACGGCTTCCCGGAACAGGGACGTTTCGGCGGCTTCCAGTTCCGTCCCGGACAGGTCGTCCAGGTTGACGTCGCTGCGTCCGGCAATCGTTTCGTAAACCATGTTGAAGTAGTCGTCGGCCGAGTATCCGACTTCCGCCTTTACTTTCGACAGTTGGATCTGCTTTTGAAATTTGGTTGCGCTTTCTCCTCCGTTCCAGCCGCTCGCCGTGTATTTTTGCAGGATGTCCCCCGCCCGTTTCCAGAATTGGAGCGTCGTCGGAACGGGGGTGTTGTACAGGATTTTGATGCCCAGGTCGACGGCGTCCGACCCGCTCAGCATCGGCCGAAAAAAGATCGTTTCGAGGTCGCGTCCGGTGTAGTTTTTAGGGTTTTCGATTTTTGCCATAATTTTTATAGTTTACAAAAATGTTTTAGTGTTCTTTTATAAAGTAAATATTACTTTACGCAGTCCGGCCTTATCGTCTGAAATTGCGTAGATCGCTGTCGTAGGCCGCCTGGTTGGCCGAACGGGGTGTTTCCGTCGGGGATGGGTCTTCGTGCGGAAGCGTTCGGGTCGCCGTTACCGTTTGTCCGGCGGCCGTCTCTTCGGCCGGCGTGTCGGCTGGTTTCGCCAACGCTTCGTTCAGCGTTTCCAGTTGTTTGTCGCTCACCCCGTTCTCCGTGTCGGAAGCGAGGCCGAGCCTGCCCAGTAGGGCGTTCCATTGTTCTCGGATCGTTGTCATGGTTGATTGTTTGGTGGTTTGTATGGTGCTGCGAAGGTACGCGGTTCGTCACGGAAATTTTTTCTACGAAAACCGACTTTTCGTTACAGGTTTACGTCGGTATAGTAGTACATGCATTTGCGCACGTATTCGTAGGTGCAGGCGAATTGTTCGGACGCCATCCACATCGCGTCGATCTTTTTCATCCCGTTCTTTTGCAGTGCGGCTACGAATTCCCGGATCGTCAGTACTTTGCACAGCGTGATGTCGATCACGCCGATTCTGGCCAGTTTCTCGACCAATTGTTGCGGAGCGAGCTCTCCGAACCGTATGCCGATCATGCGGATCAGTTCTTTTTCGTAACGTGTCATATTTTCCGGATTTATGGCTTTCAGAAAGATGCTTGTTCCACGACGCTTTTAACGGCCTGCTGCGCTTCGGTGATGTCCGATTCGAGCACGTACACTCTCAATTCCGACAACCGTTCGTTTACGGTTTCGCGGATTGCGCGGCGCGACTCTTCCGACAGCCGGGAGGAACCGCGCTCATCGTCGTTCCCGCTTCGTTGCGGGTACGGTGACGTTTCGTTTTGCGATCCGTATCCCGACCCGTTTTGCCGACGGGTCGGATCGACCGGTTTCTGGATTGCCGGAAACGGTTCGGTCGCAGGTGCGTAAGCCGCCGTCGCCTGTCCGTATCCGGAATGCTTCGTTTCGGGACCTGCGGGGTTGAAAGCCGTTTCCGTTTCGGGATCGGTTTGGCGGGAAATCGCTGCCGGGAGTCGCTTTTCACCGGGAACTTCCGTTCCGGCGAACGGCTGCGGAACGCGGCTTTCCCCGTTCGGAGATTTTCCGTCCGTTATCCGCGAGATGCCGCTGTCTTTTTTTCCGGATGCCGTTTGCCGTCGGTCTTCGCCGGCCGGGTCTGCCGACGCTTCCCGCAGCCGCCGGGCGAGCCACAGCTCGTCGTCCCAGAAGATTCGATAGGGTTCTGTGTTCATGGATTATACGTTTTTTAGAAAAATGCATTTCGTAGATTGTCCTCCAGCGGGATTGTAGTCGCAGATCTCTTCGAGCCGGCATAGCAGCGTTTCCCCGGCGATCGTCAGCCGGAACAGGGCTCTGAAATCGTGACACAGCGTATTCGGAACGATCAGCGGTTCGATGTCCTTCGGCTTCAGATACAGGTATAGCGTGATTCTCCGTCCCCGGTTGTATAGCTCCACCGCTTTGTCGTAATATCGGTGCAATCCGTCCGCTCCGTCCCGGTCTTCGAAACAGAGTGTGAACGGCTGTTCCCCCTGCGGATCGTGGAACGCGATTTTGGGGTACTGGCTGTCGTACGACGGCCATCCCCACGGATGTCCGTCCAGCGCGGTCATGCCGCAGTACCGGACGATTTTCGGTGGGAAATTCAGGTTTTCATTCTCTTCCGCGTTACCGCTGCGGTCGCGGTCGCCGACCTGGGCGAGCGAAGCTTCCGGCGCATCGGGATACTCGCCGGTTTTGTTCAGGGTCGGCGTGAAGATCGGGTTGCTGTAAATTTGTTCACCTTCTTTGGCGAACCGGTTCAGGATCGGTGCGCTCCAGCGTCCCAGGATCTCTTTGTGGGACTCGTCCCACCGGGCTGCGCTGCCGTCTCCTGGCTGGTAACGCAGCGTGAAGTGCTGCGCCAGGTCTGCGCCGGGTTCTTCGACCGCGACGGGCCGGCTGCGGTCGATTTTTTCGCTCCAATCCACGACGACGTCGTTCCGGTAGAATGTTTCGCGCGGTTCCACATAGAGCGTCCTGGTCAGCGTGTCGGAGTAGAAATAGAGATTGAACAACTGTTTCAATGCATTGATCAGCGCGATCTGCCGGATCTCGTGCGCCGCGACGTCGGCAAATCCGATGGTCGTCCCTTCGCACGGATGCGGCATGAAAACGGGCCTGAGCGTCGTCTCCCGGCCGAGTGTCAGCTCCATGCCTTCGTCCGCTCCGCCGAAATGGAACCGGTGGAAATAGCGGGGGGTCGACGGAGATGCCGTCGCTGCCGAACTTCTGACCGTCAGTTCGATGTCGATTTGTCCGGTTTCGGCGACATAGCCGTCGTACAGCGCCCAGTCCCCGGTGAACGGCAGGTAGGTGCCGCCCGACTGGATCCATAACCGGGGATTGGATATCGTCTGTCCGGTTTGCGGTTCGATTAGGGTGCTCCGCGACGAAAAGGTTTTCACGATGGAGGTTGTTCCGTCCGTTGCGAGTTCGTGGGTAAACCGGTATGTGTTCGCTTCGGCGTGGTCGAAGACGATCAGCCGGTAGCTCCATCCGTCGCGATACGTTTCTCGCCGGTCTTCGTTGCGGTTGGTCACCTGGTAGCGGTGTTCGATGTTGTCGTCGAGGTAGACCCGGTCGAAGCATTTCAGGGCCGTCCGGCTGGCGATCCGGTAGTCCGAACGGTAACGGAGCCGGTATTCGAATCCTACGGCTACGCTCTCCGTCGGGTAATAAGCCGCCCGCTGCCCGTCTTTCCGGAAGCAGCCGTTGCGGTTGTAGACGCCCGCCACGGAAACTCCGTCGGAGATGTCGTCCGGATCGGCCGTGTCGACGATGTTCCCGACCGACGAGATCGTGGTCAGCGGATCGGCGTAAACCCTGCCGAACCGGTCCGCTACGGCCGTTGCATCGGCGAACCGTCCGGCGAGGAATCCCATCCGTTCGGCCAGCGGTTCGACTTCTTTTTCCGGATAGCGCCCGCTGATGTACAGCGCCCGGAAAAATGCGCTGTCCATGAACGTCGACGCGACCGTATAACCTCCTGCGGCCGCGATCGCATCGACCAGCGCCCGTACGTTCAAGAACGGATGGTAGTCCGTAAAGGTCAGCATCCGAACGCCCTGCTGAACGGTGTCGGATGTTACGGCGAACCGATCGCGCTGCACGGGGAAAAAACGCACCGGTTCGTCCCATGTCCAGCTTTGTTTGACCATGTCCGCCGTGATCGTATGTTCAAAAGCGATCCCGATTTCATTGAACATCTCCGCCGCCGCTTTTTGCACCCACTCTTTGCCGGCCCCGATGATGTTGATTCGGTACCATCCCTCTCCTGCCGGCGTACTTTCGCACCGGGTCATCATCGGGGAGCCTTCGAGTACCGTGCAGCCGTCCGCTTCGATGCGTGCCGTATGCGGCTGCTGGTTGAACTGCTCGGCCGCGTGTATCTCTTCCGGGTTGCCGAACAGCAGTCGGTTGCGTGCGGTCATCGGCACGCGGATCGTTTTCGAGTATCCCGTCCTTCCGGTTTCGATTTTGGTGATCGAGGCGATTCCGAGCGAAATCGACACGGCGGTCGTCTGGTCGGTATCGGCCTGTTTGCCGTCGATAAACAGTTTCATCATGGTTTACTGGTGTTGGTAGATTTCCCGGGCGCTTTTGCGGACGGTCAATTGCAGTTGCGAGAGCGTTTCGGACACGGTCGTTACCGTTTCGGTCAGGACGTCCAGCGGGACGAACGCATAGTTCTGCTCCATCCACACTCCGGGCGCTACGGCGATTCCGCTCAGCCATTCCATCGTTTCGCGGTTGACGAAATCGGAGGCCAGCGATAGCCTGTTTTCCCGGCTACAACCGGTCGTGCGGTAGCCGTCGGCCGTGTATACGCGCTCTTTGCGGATGTCGTATCCGTTGCTCAGGACGCACCGCATCGTATGGTAGTCGATCTGGCCGTATCCGTTCCACCAGCATATTCGGACGTTCTGTTCGCCGGTCGGCGCTACCTGGTACCGCTGGCAGGCCATCTCTTCGTCCTCGCCGTCCAGGATGCGGACCGTTACGATTTCTCCTTCGGTCGGTTCTCTCAGTCCGGCAGCCCTGAGTTTCGCCCGCATGTCCGCCATTTTCAACCCGAATACGTGCAACCCGTCGGCATCGTTTTTCGTAGCCAGCGTGACCGGCGTCGCCGGAGTGCCCGCAACGACCGCGACCGCTTTCAGCGTTCCGCCTTCCGCGATGACGGCGATTTCGTCGCTCTCTTCCGGCCCGATCGTCCGGGTTTCCGGCGACGCCGATAGTTTTTCGTAGGAATAGATCGTTCGTATCCCCGCGTTCAGCCGGGTCGTGCTGCGCGTGCTGCCCGATCCGACCGTCAGGTTCACGATCCGTTTCGGCGGGGCGACGAACGTGCATTGCACGGTTCGCAGCGGGGCCACTTCGAACTGCCCCTGTGCGTAGCCGGCTACGTTCACGTCGTATACAGTCGACCCGTAAAGCCTTTTTCTGCCGATGATTCCGGTACCTGCGTGGTCGAAAATGTCGAGCTCCACGATTTCGTCGGCCGTTGCCGAAATCCGGAACAGCGCGTCCCGGTAAGCCGGGGAGTACGGCGCGGGGATTTTGGTGATTTTCATAGGGATTCGTCGGTTGAGGTTTGACAATCGTCCGTGCGGACGTCGAATTCCACCCGCAGCGATAGTTCTCCCTGTCGGGTCAGCGTGAATTCGGCCGGAGCCATCGAGATGTTTTCCGTGCAAAAGACGTTTTGCTGCGGGGTCAGCCGGTCGGTGAGCCGTAGGGCATCCCGTTCCAGCCCGTCCCATACCCTATTTTTTGCGGATTCGTCGAATTTGCGGTTGCATTGCATCAGCTGCAGTACGACGCGGTAGGTAATCTTCCGTTCCCGCCTTCCTTCGACACGGCTCGTTTTCGGCGGCGACAGCCATACGGCCGGAAATTTCAGCGCGCATTCGTTCATGCGGTACTCGAAGCCTTCGTAAAAGTGATAGCCGAGTTTCTCGGCGGTTTTTCGGATCAGGGCCGAAAGTTGATTTCTGGGCATTTTGAGTTTGTTTTACAGGATGTTTTTTCATCGAAATCGTCCGGAAAAGAGCCGTTTATCCGTTCATTTTAATGCGGCTCTGCACGAGATCCATAAAATCGTGGCAATTCATTCGGCGTACCGGCTCGATCTCGTCGATCCGGAAATGTCCCGCCCACAGCAGCAGCTCATTCCAGGTCGGTCCTTCGCGTCCGGTCTTTTCCCCGTTCGTCCGGGGAGTTTCGTAGCAGAGCGGGTAATTGCGTTTCAGGTAGCGGTGTGCTTGCCGGAGCATGTCGTAAAGGCGCAGAACGATGTCCATCGGCAGTTTTTTCATGCTCCAGGCCCGATGCCGGCATGTCTGTTCCCGGTAGGGTTCACCTTCGGGACGGCAGAGTATCGCGACGACGAGCGGGGCGTACCGCCATTTGTCGCACAGGTACAGGTCGGTCGCTTCGCACAGTTCGACGGCCGTCGTATGCGCTAGCGGTACGACGCTGCCGTCGGGATCGACTGCCGGAGCGGGAAACAGCATCCGTATTCCGTTCCAATCGAAACCGTCCGTACTGTCGTTTCCGTCCGGATTCTCCGGAAATGGCGGCGGAAACCCGAAAAAACGTTCGCCCAGGCAGTCGGCGAACTGTTTTCGCTGCCGGCCGTCGATCTTCCGAACGGTTCCCGGATCCACTCCGCAAATGCGCTCCAGTACCCGCTCCGCTTTCCGTTCCGTTGCAGAAGTGCCGACCGTCTGCCCGGCATATTCCGCCAGCGTAAAAAACTGTTCCCAGCCGATTTCGTTCCATGCGGAAGGGCACGGATAGCTCCGATTGTCGATCGTTACGGTGGTCATGTGTCGATAACTCCGTTTTTAGTGTGTATAATCTGTTAATAGACGGTTAGCTGATATACAACGACAGCACTTTTTCCAGCTCTTTCAACTCCCGGACAACGCTTTTTGCACGGTTGTTCGACATTTTCTGTTGCATCCGGAAACGGGCCAGCCGTTCGACGGCTTCTTCCGCCTGCCGGATAGAGTCGATTGCTTCGGTCATCAGTCGATATGAATCTGTATCGGTTTTGTTTTTAATAGGTTGCGATTCGATCGGTTGGCTGATTCCGGCTTCCGATCCGGTTGTTCGGACTGCTTGCGACATGGGTTTCTGATGGTTTTGATTCGGGTTATCGACAGACTGTGCGGGACAGAACCGGTGAAGAGTGTTCATAACCTGAAACGAAATGTCCCGAATTGCAATCGATAACTCCCCGAAATGTTAATAAATAATTCGATAGAATATGGAATAAGCGAGCGGCGTTTCGTTCTCCGTTCCTCCGACCGGCGCGTTTGCCGTTTCCGTTCGGAAAAGTGCCCGGTCCGGGCCGTCGCTGTACAAATATAGAACGCCGCCTCCCCCTTTGTCAAGAGAGAGACGGCGTTTTTTTCAAAAAAACAGGAATTTTAGAGAGGCTCCGGTTTTTTATTTGATATGTAAGATGCGTTTAACCAGTTGCTTTTATTCTGTGTGAAGAAATTAATTATTGAAATAAAAAAATCGGCAAAAAGATCAATTTTTGAATCTTTCGATAGTCGTTTCACATTTTATCGTTGTTCATTTTTGGTTTTCGGCCGGTCGCTCGAACAGTCGCAACTGTTCGAATTCGTGGTTGAACGACATGCGGTGGTATGGCGACAGACCGTATCGCATGACCGCTTCCCTGTGTTCCCGGGTCGGATATCCTTTGTTTTTCTGCCAGTTGTATACCGGATATTCCTCGGCGATCCGCATCATGTAGTCGTCGCGGTAGGTTTTGGCCAGCACCGAGGCCGCAGCGATGGACGCATACGTCGCGTCGCCTTTGACGATGCAGCGGTACGGAATATCCAGCGTTGTCCGGAACCGGTTTCCGTCGATCAGCAGCAACTGTGGTTTCACCGATAGTCGTTCGACGGCGCGGGACATCGCCGCGAACGAAGCGTTCAGGATGTTGATCCGGTCGATTTCTTCCGGAAAAACCATCTCTACGGCCCAGGCTACGGCTTCCCGTTCGATAACGTCCCGTAACAAGTAGCGGTTTTTCTCGCTCATCTGTTTCGAGTCGTTCAGCAGCGGATGGTTCCATTCCGGCGGCAGGATAACCGCGGCGGCGGCCACCGGTCCTGCCAGCGGCCCCCGCCCGGCTTCGTCGCAACCGGCCTCGACCAGTTCGTGCTGTGAGCAGGTTTTCAGCATCTCCCTCGGCGGTCGGTAGGTTTATTGGAGTAGCGTCCCGTTGTCCGTGTCGATGGGCGTAACGGTTGGCGTTTCCTGCTTTTTATCTTCCACGATTCCTTTGTCGATGAGGTACTGTTCGATCTGCCGGGCTTGCCCGGTCTGTCCGAACATGCCCGCGATCTGATAAAGGTCGTAGAGGTATTCTGCGTTTTCCTTCACGTCCCGTAGAGTCAGGTCTTTGTATTTCCCTGTAAAGCGCAGGTAATAGGTAATGTTTTCCTCCAGGTTTTTCGCATATTCTTCCAGCACCTCGTTTCCCTTGTCGAAAGCTCCGGCCATATAATAGGCCTCGATGATCGGAACGGTCGACATGTAGTTGTGCCGGATCTGGCTGAACGGGATCTTCCGGATGCCGGTATCCAGCACTTCGATCGCCCGCGTCGTGTCGCCCTTTTCCAGCAGGGCCTTCGCCAGCCGGGCGTACAGCGTCCGCGCCTGCGTCGAGTAGAAATTGTTATGTACCGTATAATCGGCATAGACCTTCGGATCGTCGATGTTTCCGTAGGAGAATTCGTTCATCAGCTTGTCGTACAAGTAATCCGCATCGACCCGTCCGATGTTGAGATAGTCCCCTTTGGTTGCGATCGGCACCAGCCGGTACACGAATCCGTCGACCTGCAGGTAATCTCTCAGTCCGAGTTCTCCGGGCGAAATGGCTTGCGTGAAATAGATCGGCCGTTTCCAGTCGAAGTGCGCCAGCAGATCGATCAGCATCAGCTGGTCGCGCGTGACGATGCTGCCTTTCAGGGTCAGGTAGATCGTGTCGACCATCAGGTGCGCGTCTTCCGGTTTAACGATGCCGCTGGCGATCGCGTTCTCCTTATTGACCGGGATCGCGATTTTCCGCGTCGGAATGTAGTCCCCTTCCGTTCCGAACGGCGTGGTCACTTTGGTGACCGGATCGTCGAGCCTGATCCATTCGTCGATCACCTGTTTCGCGGTGGCCGATTTGAATCGTTCTTTGATCGGCAGGTAATCGTTCCGGTAGGTGTATTTGTCGCGCGGCAGGGTGAACGGCACGGGATCGGAGTCGTTGCTCTTCAATTTCATCTGGTCTATGTACCAGTCGGCGCCCAGGTAGCTCATGTTCATCACGCGGACGTCGGTGCGCACCCCTTCGACTTCCTGTGCGTACCACAGCGGGAAGGTGTCGTTGTCTCCGTAGTTCATGATGATCGCGTTGGGCAGGGCCGATTTCAGGTAATTCATCCCGAAGTCGCGGGCTACGAAACGCCCGGCGCGGTCGTGGTCGTCCCAGTTTTTAGCGCCCAGCAGGGCCGGTACGATCGCGCCGATCAGCGTTGCCGCTACGGCCGTGTAGACGTGATCTCTCTTGAACCAGCGTTTGAACGCTTCGTACAGGGCCGGTACGCCGAATCCGATCCACATGCAGAACGCGTAGAACGATCCCGCGAAAACGTAGTCCCGTTCCCTCGGCTCGGCCGGCGGCGAATTCAGGTAGACGGCGATCGCCACGCCCGTCATGATGAAGAAGGCCATGACGACCGTAAAGTTTCTGCCGTCTCGGTTCAATTGGTAGATCAGCCCGATGATACCGAGGATGAACGGTAGAAAATAGTAGGTATTTCGTCCTTTGTTTGCCGCTTTCTCGCTCGGCAGGTGGTCCTGCGGGCCGAGGAACAGTTCGTCGACGGCGTTGATCCCGGAGAGCCAGTTGCCGTCCGTAATTTCGCCGGTCGACTGGATGTCGCTCTGGCGTCCTACGAAATTCCACAGGAAGTACCGCCAGTACATGAAGTTCATCTGATAGGCGAAAAAGAATTTCAGGTTCTCTGCAAACGTAGGCACGGTAATCGTTTCATCGCCGAACGGGATTTGACGTCCTTTGATCTGCACCCAGTTCTGGTAAGCCTTGATGTCGGACGGTTTTTCCGAGTACATGCGCGGAAAGAAGAATTCGAACTGCGGATCGTATTCGTATCCGCCCAACGTCTGCGCCGATTCGTATTTCCCGCTGTCTCCCTTGTAATAGGCCGTTTTTTCTTTGTAAGCTATCGGAGGCGACGAATAGTAGGGACCTTTGACCAGCGGTCTTGCGCCGTACTGGTCGCGGTTCAGCAGCGACAGCAGCCCGTAGGGGTTGTTCGGCGCGTTGCTGTTCATCGGCGGGTTCGCCGCCGACCGGATCACGACCGAAGCGTACGAACTGTATCCGAGGATCACTACGGTCACGCACAACAGAATCGTGTTGGCCAGCACCTTTCCTTTTTTATGCGTAAGATAAACGCCCCATGCCAGCGCGGCGAACAGCGCGAAAGCGTAGAACGTGATTCCGCTGTTGAACGGCAGACCGAACGTGTTGACGAACAGCCTGTCGAACAGTGCGCCCAGTTGGATCGTTCCGGGAATGATGATGAACATGGCCGCCACGAGGATCGCGGCGGAAACCAGCAGCGCCTTGACGACTCCCCATTTGGTCACGCTGTATTTGCGGAAATAGTAGATCAGTACGATCGGCGGAATGATCAGTAGGTTCAGCAGGTGTACGCCGATAGCCAGCCCGGTAAGGTAGGCGATCAGGATCAGCCAGCGGTTCGCATGCGGTTCGTCGGCGACGTTTTCCCATTTCAGGATCGCCCAGAATACGATCGCCGTAAAAAACGAAGACAGCGCGTACACTTCGCCCTCGACGGCCGAAAACCAGAACGTGTCGGTGAACGTATAGGCAATGCTGCCGACCAGTCCGGCGCCGATCACGGCGATCGTCTGCGGCATCGACAGCTCGTTTTCTCTTTTACGCATCGCCCGGCGGGCCAGGTGCGTGATGCTCCAGAAAAGGAACATGATCGTGGCTCCGCTGGCCAGCGCCGACATCGCATTAACCATCAGGGCTGCATGCTGCGGCCCGGCGAACATCGTGAAGAAGCGCGATATCATCATGAACAGCGGCGCTCCGGGAGGGTGTCCCACTTCGAGTTTGTACGAGGTTGCGATGAATTCGCTGCAATCCCAGAAACTGGCCGTCGGCTCCATGGTCAGCAGGTAGACCATCGACGCGAAGACGAAGCAGAACCAGCCTCCGATCACATTGATTTTTTTAAAGGAATTGTTCATCAGATTTCTGTCGGTTATATTTTCAATGCCGTTTTTCGGGAAAACGTATAATCCCTGCAAAATTAGAAAAATAACGGAAGAAACCGCAATTTAGTCTGAACTATCGGAGAAAGTTTTTAATTTTGCGTTGTTAAAAAACGCAGCCATGAAATCGAATTTGTCTATCCATAATACCCTGACACGCAAAAAAGAGGCCTTTGTGCCGCTGAAAGCTCCGTTCGTGGGACTTTATGTCTGCGGCCCGACCGTCTACGGCGATCCGCATTTGGGGCACGCCCGTCCGGCCATTACGTTCGACCTGTTGTTCCGCTACTTGCGGGCGACCGGTTACAAGGTGCGTTACGTGCGCAATGTCACCGACGTGGGACATCTTGAGAACGACGCCGACGAAGGCGAGGACAAGATCAGCAAGAAAGCCCGGCTCGAACAGCTCGAACCGATGGAGGTGGCTCAGTACTATACCGACCGTTATCACGATGCGATGCGTCAGTTGAACGTCCTGCCGCCGAACATCGAACCGCGCGCTTCGGGCCATATCATCGAGCAGATCGCGATGGTGCGGACGATTCTGGATCGCGGTTACGCTTATGTCAGCAACGGCTCCGTTTATTTCGACGTCGAAGCTTATAACAGGAAGTTCCGTTACGGAAAGCTCTCCGGCCGCGTACTGGAAGACATGATGGCCAATACGCGCGACCTGGACGGGCAGGGCGATAAGCGCAATCCGTTCGATTTCGCGCTGTGGAAAAAGGCGGCTCCGGAACACATCATGCGCTGGCCTTCGCCGTGGAGCGACGGTTTTCCCGGCTGGCATATGGAGTGTTCGGCGATGAGCACCCGCTACCTGGGCGAACAGTTCGATATCCATGGCGGCGGTATGGATCTGATGTTTCCGCATCACGAATGCGAGATCGCGCAGAGCACGGCCGCCTGCGGTCACGATTCAGCCCGTTACTGGATGCACAATAACATGATTACGATCAACGGACAGAAGATGGGCAAGTCGCTCGGCAACTTCATCACGCTTGAGCAGTTGACTACGGGCGCCCATCCGCTGCTCGAACAGGCCTACTCCCCGATGACGATCCGTTTCTTTATCCTGCAGGCGCAATACCGCAGCACGCTGGATTTTTCGAACGAGGCGTTGCAAGCAGCCGAAAAGGGATACGAACGCCTGATGAAAGCCGTCTCGACTTTGAAAAAGATCAAGCCGTCTGAAGCGTCTTCCGTCGATATTTCGGACGTTGAAGCCCGTTGTACGGCGGCGATGGACGACGACCTGAATTCGCCGATGGTGATTTCCGAACTGTTCGACTGCGTTCGGACGATCAATCAGATTTACGACGGCAAGCAGACGATTTCCGCCGCCGATCTGGCCGAACTGCGACGGGTCGTTGATTTGTTCGTGTTCGATATCCTGGGGTTGCGCGACGATCTGGCCGGCGATAATTCGCAGATGCTCTCTTCGGTGGTCGACATGATCCTGAATATCCGGATGGAGGCCAAGAACGCCAAAGACTGGGCCACGTCGGATAAGATCCGCGACGGCCTGGCCGCGATCGGCATCAAGGTCAAAGACCGCAAAGACGGTTTCGATTGGGAGGCGGAGTAGGGGCGAAGAGAGACGCTTCCGGTATAGTCGTTCCCGCCGAAAACGCCTGCGCCGCCCGGATTATCCGGGCGGCGCAGGCGTTTTATATGGATTTGCGCCGGCCGCGCGTTTGACCGTCCCGTCTTCTGCGTATTTTCAACGACCCGCGCGCTTCCCTTGTTCGCTAAAGGCGTTCGGCCACGCTTTCCAGCTTCATCGTGCGCGATCCTTTTACGAGGATCAGGCGGCCGTGTATCGGATATTCCTGCAGGTATTCGTTCAGCGCCGCCGCATCCGCGAAAGCCGGGTATATTCCGCGTCCCGCTTCCGAAAAGAGCTTTCCCACGAGGTAGACTTCGCCGATGCCGAGTTGCTGCAACAGTTCCACGATCCCGGCGTGTTCGGCTTCCGCGTATTTTCCCAGCTCGCCCATGTCTCCGAGCACGACCGCTTTGGGTTGTTCCGAGGGTTCTTTCGCAAAATTGGCGAGCGCCGCCCGCATACTCGACGGATTGGCGTTGTAAGCGTCCATAATCAGCGTGTTGCGCGCTCCCGCTTTCCGTTGCGACCGGTTGTTGTCCGGTTCGTAGCTTTCGATAGCCGCTACGATCTGCTGTTCCGGGACTCCGAAATGGCCGCCCACCGCGATGGCCGCCGCCACGTTGCCGATGTTGTAATCCCCGACCAGATGCGTCCGGATTTCCGTCGCGCCTTTCCGTACCGTCAGGTAGTTTCCCTTTTCGGCTGCCGTCATCCCCGCCGTAGAGTAGGGAACCGCCTGCAATCCTTTTCGTTTCCCGATCATCTGCGCGAGGTATTCGCTTTCGCTGGAATAGAACGCCGTTCCTCCGTGCGTCTGTAGGTAGTCGAGCAGTTCCCCTTTGCCGCGCATAACCCCTTCGATGCCGCCGAAACCTTCCAGGTGCGCTTTGCCGATGTTGGTGATCAGTCCGAAATCGGGTTGTGCGATCGAGCACAGCAGCGCGATCTCTCCGCAATGACTCGCACCCATCTCCACGACGCCGAATTCCGCCGAACGGTCCATCGCCAGCAGCGTCAGCGGCACTCCGATGTGGTTGTTGAAATTTCCCTGCGTGACCGCTACGCGGTATTTCCGTTTCAGCGTCCGGCTGATCAGTTCTTTGGTCGTCGTTTTTCCGTTGCTGCCCGTAATCGCGAGGATCGGAATCCCCAGTTGCCGGCGGTGGCGTGCGGCCAGTTCCTGCAATGCTTTCAGCGTATCGGGTACGACGAAATAGTTCGCCTTTTCCGCCGCGGACATTCCGTCCGTTACCGCCGGGTCGTCTATGACCGCCGCCGCCGCTCCCGCTCCGACCGCCGCCGCCGCATAGCGGTTGCCGTCGAACGTTTCCCCGTGCAGCGCAAAGAAAATTCCTCCCGCGACGACCTGCCTGCTATCGGTCGAGATGCGCGGGAATTTGCAATATAAGTCGTAAAGTTCCATGAAGTCGTTTCCGGTTGAGATTCGGCGTTTTCCGGCCGCCGTTCCGTAAAAGACCGGCCGGTTTCGGTCGTTTTTAAATGAATTCGTCCCCGATCTTGAATTTCGTGTCGTCGATGAATTTTTTGATGTTCTGTTCGTTCGCTTTGGGACAGATCATCAGGACGTCCTTGTGGTCGACCACGATGTAATCCTTCAGCCCTTCGATGACGGTCAACTTATCCGTGTCCGTTTTGACGATGCATCCTTCCGTGTCGTACAGCATACAGAAGCGGCTTTCCACGTTCCCTTTCTCGTCTTTGGGCGAATGCTGGTACAGCGATCCCCACGTTCCGATGTCCGACCATCCGAAGTCGCTGCAGCGGACGTAAACGTCGTGCGCCTTTTCCATCACGCCGAAGTCGATCGAAACGTTGCGGCATTCGGGGTAGATGCGTTCGATGTGCTGCTGTTCCTGCGGGGTATTGTAGTAGGCCCCGATTGACCCGAACGTCTGTTGCAGGTCGGGCAGAAAGGCGCTGAAATTTTCGAGGATCGTTTCGGTCTTCCAGATGAAAATGCCCGAATTCCAGAAAAATTCGCCGCTTTCGACGAATGTTCTCGCCAGTTCGAGGTTCGGCTTTTCGGTAAACGTTTTGACTTTGAAGATCGGCGAGCCGTCCGTTTCGGAGCGGTTGTCGACCTGGATGTAACCGTATCCGGTGTCCGGGCGGTTCGGCCGGATGCCGATGGTCATCATTGCCCGCCTGTTCTCGGCGAATTCGGCCGCTTCGACGATCGCCCGGCGGAATTCGTCCTCGTTGAGGATCAGGTGGTCTGCCGGCGTCACGATCATCGTCGCATCCGGATTGACCGTTTTCAGCCTCCAGGCGGCATAGGCGATGCACGGGGCCGTGTTGCGTCCCACCGGTTCGCCGAGCACCTGGCGCTCTCCGATTTCCGGAATGTGCCGCAATACCTGCTCTTTATAACTGTTGTTGGTCACGACCAGGAAATTTTCCGGCGGAATGATTCGGGCGAACCGTTCGTAGGTGTGCCGGATGAAGCTTTTTCCGGTTCCGAGGATGTCGAGGAATTGTTTCGGTGTCGAACGGCGGCTGATCGGCCAGAAACGGCTGCCGACGCCTCCGGCCATGATGATGCAGTATCGGTTGTTGTTCATATGCTTTTTGCAGTTTTATCATACAATATTACGGCATTTTATCGGGATAACCAAACCGGGTCTCCTTAAAAAACAGGGTGAGTATGAAATAGTGTAAACAACACTATTACTGCTGTTTAACGATATTTAACAAAAAATAGTCAAGCGTTAAAACCGCGTGAAAAGACAAAATTCGGAAGGAGTTGCGTTGCCAAATCGTTACCGCAATCTCTTTCCGGACCTTGTTTTTAATGTATTGGGTTTCCGTTTCTTGCATCGTTTTTCATAACCTCGAATAACTCTAAGTCATGTATCATTGCAAAAAGTCTTTAGAGTTATGGCAAGAAGCACTTTCAAAGTCCTGTTCTATTTGAAAAACGTACTAAAACAAATTAGCCATTGATAGATAGTGATTTACAGTGAAAATCTCTATTATTGGGTTACGATTTACCAACTTGCAGACTTCATCGGGTTTCTCAATATTGCTTTTTTCAAATAACGCTTCCATGTCTGTAATAGTAACAATAAAAATCCGAAAAACGGAATGTTGACGTTTTCGGCAAGTTCTTTAAGTCGCAGGCGGGCATTTCCCCCGCACAATATAGGAAGAGATTGGGAGAGACGTTACGTAATGCTCTGCTTGCTTCGTTACCCATTCCCGCCCAGCATCGCCATCACTTCCTCCGCATACTTCTTCCCCACGGGCAAGATCTTGCCCGTCTTCGACAGCGTCACTTCCGAGTGCGTGAAACGGGCGATGCGGTTGCGTGCCACCACGAAGGAGCGGTGGATGCGGACGAACTCTCCCGGAGGAAGCTGTTCCTCCATGCCACGCAGGGGAATCTTGGAGAACACCGATGAGTCGTCGGCAAGATGCACCTTGACGTAGTTGTCCACGGACTCTATGTATAATATGATGTTGATGGGAATGGTTACGTTCTTGTATTCCGATTTCAGCACGATTTGCTGCATGGCTCGCCGCGGACTGACATCATAGGTTTTCAGTTCGATCTGAACAACCGGAATACCGTTGATAAGCAGAATAACATCGTAACGATGGTAGCTGTTATCGGTATTCATCCGTAATTGATTGATTACTTCATAGTCGTTCTTACACCAATCTTTTATATTGACCAGTGTGTATTGCAATGGCGTTCCGTCCTCACGGGTAAATGTATTTCGCTCGCGTAACCTTTTCGACGATACGAAAACATCGGGATTGATAACCTCCTCCAGCAACCGATCAAATTCGGAATCGGATAATTTTACTTTGTTCAGCGTCTCGAATTTCTGCCTGAAATTTGCTTCAAGAGAGGCCCTATCGTGAATGTCATCACGATAGACATATTTTAGTTGCTCCGTCAGTTTCCGAATAAAACTTTCTTCTATCTGTTTTTCCCGATTCATAACAGTTTTAAAAGTGTGTATATTACACCTAAGTTGTTACAACTTATAGCGATTAATTCGGGTTTTTACGATTTTTAAAGTATAAGAAAGAGCAGTATCGGATTATTTTGTTTTGCTGGGTTATTTTTTATTCGATATTCAATAATCACATTCGCCACTGTTAGATGATTATACTATCTCCAGAAATAAATCTTCAAGATTGCAGATAGAATAACAGCATTCCTGCTGAAATAGATGGTTTTTCGAGTCAGGCGCTTCAGATGTGTCCGAATCGTTAAGTTATGTTGTTCGATATGATTAGTTCCGTACAATGACGTCCGATGGATTTTTGTCACAATTAGAGAGCGATAGTTTTTTAATCTATCGGTATGACCCCGTTTTGTATCGGATAGATGGAGTGTTTTGAGGACAACGTTAAGGGTGGCGTTTGTCCGTGGGCCGATATTGTAACTGACGACCTGTTTGGATTTTCTATCCAAGACATATGCTATCCAGATGTGTTCGGACTTTCTTCGTATAAAGCTCTTTATTTCATCTACTTTATAGGTGCTTTGAGTAATGACTGTCGGACGCGAGATTGTATGAACAATCTGTACAATTCTGCTAAGTAGTGTTGTGGGAGAGATATTCAGTATTCGTGCTGTACTTCGTATGCCGCTCCCTCTTTTCTGGTAGGCGTCGTAACTATATAGTGTCTGTTGTTTTCGATGACACGACTTGCATTGGTAGCGTTGCCTGCCGTTACTCTGCGTTCCGTCTTTTACGCATGTGCCTCCGCAATATTTGTTTCCATTTTTACGATCATATAGATTTAAACATTGCCCTATATTTTGTAATCGCAAAAGTATTGAGTAAATTTACACAAGTCGTTGAGTAATTTATTTATTATGTACGAACGCCCTTATATAAAGGAGATTCAAGCAAGGATCGAAGAGCCACGAAAGTTCATACAGGTAATCCTCGGGCCTCGTCAGGTGGGGAAAACCACGATGGTAAATCAATTGCTGCAGAAACTTTCGTTACCTTAATGTATATGAATCTGCGGATGCCGTGTCGGCGACTAACTCGGCATGGTTGACTCAGGTTTGGGAGACAGCTAGGCTTAGAATGAAGGCTGCAAATGTGTCGGAATATCTGCTCGTGGAAGATTGAAAATTGGAGTGAGATCGTCAAGCAGCAATGGGATAAGGATACGCGAGAAAATATCAATATTAAAGTAATTTTACTGGGATCTTCCCGATTATTGATTCAGAAAGGACTCACAGAGTCATTGGCAGGACGTTTCGAAACATTTTATCTCGGCCATTGGTCTTTTGCTGAAATGAAAGCTGCGTTCGAATGGTCGATTGAGCAATATGTTTATTTCGGGGGATATCCGGGTGCTGCCTCGCTTATTACCGACGAAGAACGTTGGAAAAACTATATGAAGGATGCTTTGATCGAAACAAGCATTTCAAAAGATATCCTGATGTTGACTCGCGTGGATAAACCGGCATTGTTAAAGAGATTGTTTGAACTCGGTTGTTTATATTCTGGCCAGATTCTTTCTTTCACTAAAATATTGGCCAGCTACAAGATGCCGGTAACACGACGACGTTGGCAAATTATCTTAAATTGCTGTCTGACTGCGGCCTCTTGGGTGGTTTGGAGAAATATGCAGGAAATGTGATTCGATAGCGATCGTCGAGTCCTAAGTTTCAGGTCTACAATAATGCACTGCTGACTTCACAAAGCGATGAAACTTTTGAGGACACAGTAGTCAATCCGAAATTATGGGGACGACTGGTTGAGTCTTCTGTGGGAGCACATTTAATGAATCACTCCATATTTGATAGATATAATCTGTATTACTGGCATGAAGGTAATTTCGAAGTAGATTTTGTTCTTGAAAAAGGAGGTAAGGTTGTTGGTTTGGAGGTGAAAAGCGGAGCTCATGCAGACAATGAGGGGATGGGTGTATTTGCTGAGAAATTTCAACCGGACAAAGTGTTGCTTGTTGGAACAGGAGGAATTCCTTACGACGAGCTTTTGAAGATAAGTCCCAAAGAGTTGTTTTAAAATTAGGTATTATTAATCTAATAAACAGGTTAATAAGGCATGAATATTAGACTTGTATAGTCTTTAGGCTCCGTAATATTTCTGCTCTAATTACTGGGATTATTTCTAATTGTATTGACAAATTTGACACAAAAACAGTCATTGTACTGACGTTTTTCAATTAAGATTTTGGCAGGTAAGAATATTTCAATTGTCAAAATTGCTACGTCATTTCTGGACGCAATTATTTGTATATTAAATATTTACAATCAATTTATTGGCTGGGTTTGCCACTATTCCGCATTAATACAGATGGAATATCCGTTGTTTTCCTATATTGCAATTTGCGCCTAACTCAATAAAACTTGATTGTTTTTGCATGTCGTAGATAATCTTATCCTCAGAAATAAATCTTTAACACCGCATAAAGCATTATCGCTTTCCGGCTGAAGCAGATCGTGCGGCGGGTCAGACGCTTGATATGTGTACGGATGGTCAGGTTATGACGTTCGATGTGGTTGGTGCCGCGGTGAGCAGTCCTATGGATTTCCGGTGAGATGAGTGTTTTATATTGCCGGAGTTTATCCGTATAGATCAATCTGGCATTGGTCAGTTTATCGGTAACCTTACTCAGCGTTTCATTGGTACGAGGTCCAACAGAGAAACAGACGACGGATTTGTCAGCGCAGTTCAGAGCATAGGCCACCCAGATATGATCTTTTTTACGGCCGACAAAGGTTTTGATTTCATCGACTTCATATTCTATATTGGCTGTTACATGCGGAGCTGTTATATTTTTGGAGATGGAGATGATTCTTCTAATGAGAGTAGTCGTCGATATTTTCAGTAACCTTGCGATGCCTCTGATCCTGACGCCCTCTTTGGTATATTCCGAGATCGGCCGGTTTAATTCCGGGATATAGGCTTGGTAAGAATAATCCGCCTGTTGTTTCCTGTGGCAGTGTTTGCATTTATAGCGTTGTTTCCCATTCTCTTGATAGCCTTTTTGATACAAGTTCCTCCGCAAAATTTGCAAGTCATTTTTTTCGTGCCCTAATCTGATACATGAAGGTTCCTATCCGGAACCCTCGGCTGGTTTTCAGCCGATTTGCGGGCGCAAAAATACAAAAGACGACCCGAAAGTCGTCTTCTTTTTATGTTTTTCTTTAAGTCCTGATAATGATTTTCAGCTAGTTGCAATCCTATGCCCTAATCTGATACATTACCTGGGTGTTGGTCATGTAACTCGCTGATAATAAGCATTATTTGCGGAGAGAGAGGGATTCGAACCCCCGGAGCCTCGCAGCTCAACGGTTTTCAAGACCGCCGCGATCGACCACTCTGCCATCTCTCCGGGGACAAAAATATAACGGAAATTTTACTTTTCCAACTTGTAGTGCGCTTTCTCCCGTTTGTTTTCCGGCGGCGGGACGTTTGTTTTGCGTTTCGGACGGTTGGCGAATTTTCCATTTTAAGTTTTTCGTTTTTACGAGATAAATGACTATATTTGTAAACGTGCTGAAATTCAGCGTGTTTACCTAAACTTAAGAGTCATGAATAAATCTCAACTCGTTGACGCCATTGCGCGAAATGCAAAAATTACGAAAGTCGATGCCAAAAAAGCGCTCGACGCGTTCATTGAAGTGACCGGCGAAACGTTGCGGTCGGGCGACAAGATCGTACTGGTCGGTTTCGGATCGTTCTCGGTGGCTAAAAAGCCGGAACGTACGGGACGCAATCCCCGAACGGGGGCGGCTATCCGGATCGCCCCGCGGAATGTGGTCAAATTCAGAGCCGGTGCAGAATTGAGCGATATGCTGAAATAACGGGGAGGTCGGAACGAAAGCGGGCGGTTTGCGGAAACGGGCTGTCTGCTTTTTGTTTGCGGGTTTGTCTTTTCCAAAAAAATAGACAATCTTTGCAGATCTTAAATGAGCCCCTTCACGATGAGTAAAAAGAAGATTATCCTGTTGATCGTCGCTTTGCTGGTATTCGACCAGATCGTTAAGATTTGGATCAAGACGCATTTCATGTTGGATCAGAGTGTGACGGTTTTTCCGAATTGGTTTTTCATCCGGTTTATCGAAAATCCGGGAGCCGCGTTCGGATTCGAGTTGGGGGGTAATTACGGGAAGTTGATACTCAGTGTTTTCCGTCTGCTGGCGATCGGTGCTTTGGGGTATTATATTTTTTATTTATACCGGAAAAAGGCGCCGGCCGGCGTTCTGGCGGGTTTCTCGCTAATCTTTGCCGGAGCGCTCGGCAACGTGCTCGACAGCGCGTTCTACGGGCTGTTGTTTTCCGAATCGACCTTTACGAGCGTCGCCACTTTCCTGCCCGAAGGCGGCGGTTATGCCGGATTTCTGCACGGCAAAGTCGTGGATATGCTGTTTTTCCCGATCGTGGAGGGCGTTTTCCCGTCGTGGATTCCCGGGGTGGGAGGGGAGCCGTTCCTGTTTTTCAGCCCGATCTTCAACTTCGCCGACAGTTACATCACCGTCGGCGTCATTTACTTGTTGCTGTTCCAGCGTAAATATTTCAAATAATTCGCGGCGGAGTGTCTTTTTGTGTCGCAAAGCGGTTTTTTTGGTGTATTTTGCTATATTTGTGATACGTCGGCATGTGCCGGTGCCCGAACCTAAAACTGCTCTGTCATGAAAAAGAATCTGCTGGCAGGTCTCCTGCTGCTGTGGGCTTGTAGCGTTTACGGACAGAAACGGATCGTCGATCCCGTCCGGAGCGATTTCTCCTATGTGGCGAAATTCGACCGCGTCGAAATCACCGGTAAACGGACGGTGGCCGAAGTGACGCTGCGCTACCTCCCGAATTACTGGATCCGGTACGATTCGCTGACGACGTATCTGCAAGATTGCGGCAGCGACCGGCGGTACCGGTTGTTGGCCGCGGAAGGCTTCGAACTCAATAAGGAAGTGTATATGCCCGAATCGGGCGAGATGAAAGCCCGTTTCATTTTCGATCCGGTCGATGCCGATGTACATTGCGTCGATTTCATCGATCCGAGCTGGAAAAAATCGCATAATACGTACGGAATTTTTCTGGAGAGATCGGAGAAACCTTCGGTACTGCCGGATTGGGCGTCGGGAAACTGGTTGACGACGGACGGTTCGAACCGGTGGGTCTGCGGTTTTCTGCCGCAGACGGCGGTGTGGCGGAACGATTTCTGGGATTACGGAACGGTGACCCGTAAAGGAAAAACGCTGTGGGTGCAGCTTAAGAACGGCGATCGCGATACGACGCTCTGCCTGAAGGAAGGGCGCGACGGCGCGCTGTTGCTCGGCTCCGACGGCCGTACGTTCGCGACGCTGGGCCGCGACTTGGTGCGCCGCACTGCGCCGGCGGCGGAGTGGAAATACGACCCGGAAAAATACAGGGACGTCCTGTACGGTAAAAAGAAAGCGGTGATCCGCGGCGTGATCGACGGCTATACCCCGAAGCTGGGCTATACGACCGGTTCGTTGGGCGTGACCGACCATGTCCTGCGCCGGGATTCTTATTCTCTGATCGAAATCCGGCCCGACGGACGGTTCGACGTGGAAGTGGAGGTGGAAGCTCCGCAGGCATTGTATATGCAGATCGGAGAAGACGTCTCCGGTTATGTATTCGTGGCGCCGGGCGATACGCTGATGTGTTATTACAGTATAACCGATTTGCAGAATCCCCGGCGACATGGATATGAACAGATATGGGATTGTTCCCGGTTCATGGGAGGTTCGGCGCCGCATAACCAGTTTTATTTAATCGCCCAACGGATGATGCCCAATCCGTGGGGCGTTTACGACCGGATGAGCGAATGCATCGAGAAGGACGCCTCGGACGAATTCAGGGCGTGGATCGACGGGCGGCTCCGTCAGGTGGACGATTCGCTGGCGGCGCTGTCCGCCCGCTATGAATTTTCCGCCCGGACGCGGAATCTGCTGTACGCGAATTTCCGGACGGCCGAATACCGGAACCTGCTCAATTACCAGATGCGGCATTCCGATCGCCGGTATACCTACTCGCAACGGCCCGACGGAACCTATAAGGCGACGCCGAATCCCGATTACCGGCCGCTGCCGAAGTCGTTCTGCGATTTTATGACGATGGATTTCGTCGACGATCCGCTGATGATCGCGACAACCTGCTTTGCCGAGGTGATCAACCGGCTCGAATACGGCCCGGCCATGTTCGTAGGCGCCGCATACAACGGGTTTAATAAACGATACGACTCCCTCGGGATGAAAGCGGTCGCCGATGTCGGCAAGCGGATGAAAGCGTCGATGCCGGAGCCGACCCCGCATCAGATGGCTACGCTGGATTCGTTGATCGCCGGGAAAAGGGATTCCGCCGGATTGGCCGGGCTCGATACTATCGTCATCCGCCGTTTCCGGGCTTTGGAGCAGGATTTTTTGAAACGGGAGATCGCCCGGATCAGGTCGGAACAAGAACGGTCGCTTTACCGGGCCGCTTTCGACACTTTGCGCAGTTACGGATTGGATCGCTGCGTGGCTTACGATTATACGCTCGCACGCTGGTATGCCGGTCAAGGTGACAGACTGGAGAATGACAGCGCCCGACTGGAGGAGGTAGCCCGGCTGCTGCCCTATGTCAAAACCCCGTACGTGACCGGTAAGATCGTGCAGTCGTATGCTTCGGGTTGCGAAACCCGCCGGACGCAGGAGCGGCAGAAGCCGCGGACGAAGGCCGACGAATATTTCGACGAACTGATCGCGCCCTACAAGGAAAACGTACTATTCCTCGATTTCTGGTCGACGGGTTGCGGGCCGTGTCGCAGCGGCATGATCGCGGCGAAACCGGTCGTCGAAGAGTTGAAAGATTTGAAAATCAAGTTCCTTTATATTACCGACGAATCGCAGTCGCCGGTCGAGGTTTACGACCGTTTTTTGACGGAGAACGGGATCGGGGGAGAGCATATCCGGGTTACCCGCGATCAGTGGAACCTGCTGAAAGCGAAATTCGACATCGGCGGAATCCCGCATTACGCCGTAGTCGATAAACAGGGGCGCATCGTCGATAATAACGGGTGGTGCAGGATAGGGCCGAAACACTGTAAAAGTAAATTGCTGAAGCTGGAGAAAGAGCCTTGACGACGATCCGGATCGGGTGGCGGGGGAGCGGCGTAGCAGTAGAAACCGACGTCCCGCGGCATCGATAGCGGCCCGGTTATTCGCTGTATTTGTTGCGCAGAAAGAGAAATGTTTTAAAAGACAATCCGAAAGGGTTGTCTTTTTGTGTTATGAAATAGCTTTTTTAGGATATTTTTATTAAATTTGTTTAGCGTCCGGATTCCGGACGGAAACCTGCAAATCTAAAACGATGCGATATGAAAAAGAGTTTGTTGTCGGGATTGTTTTTGTTGCTGTGCTGTGCGGCTTGGGGACAGAAACGTACGGTCGATCCGGTGCGGAACGATTATGTTTACGTCGTGCGGTTCGACCGGATCGAAACCACAAAAGAGCGGACGGTGGCCGAGGTGACGTTACGCAACGATCCCGCTTCGTGGATCCGTTACGATACGGGATGTTATCTGCGGGAACGCGGCGGCGACCGGCGGTACAGGCTGCTGGCGGCCGAAGGGTTCGAACTGGGCAAGGAGGTTTTTCTACCCGCTCCCGGCGTGTCGAAAGCGCGGTTCGTTTTCGAACCGCTGGATGCGGATGTGCGTTGCGTCGATTTTCTCGGCAGACAGAAACCGCTCGAAAATACGTACGGCATTTGGCTGAAGGATGCGCCGTCGCCGCTTCCGGCGTGGGCTGCGGGCCATTGGATGACTTCCGACGGTTCGAACCGGTGGGTCTGCGGTTTTCTGCCGCAGACGGCGGTGTGGCGGAACGATTTCTGGGATTACGGAACGGTGACCCGCAAAGGAAAAACGCTGTGGGTGCAGCTTAAGAATGGCGATCGCGATACGACGCTCTGCTTGAAGGAAGGGCGCGACGGCGCGCTGCTGCTCGGCTCCGATGGCCGTACGTTCGCGACGCTGGGCCGCGACCTGGTGCGCCGCACTACGCCGGCGGCGGAGTGGAAATACGATCCGGAGAAGTACCGGAACGAGCTGTATCGTCCGGGCACGGCCGTGATCCGGGGTATTCTGGAAGGGTATACGCCGCAGTTCGGCTTTACGTCGGGAACCCTGATGTCGTACGATCCGATAACGCGCCGGGATTGCGCGGCGCTGATCGAGGTGCTTCCGGACGGCCGTTTTTCCGCCGAAATCGAAACGGAACATCCGAAGACCTTGGTGATGAGCCTGGGACCCGGAACGATCAGGAATTTGTACGTCGAGCCGGGCGATACGCTGATGTGCCGTTTCGTGATGTCGGATCTGCAGAATCCTCAGTGCAGATCGGGAATGAAGGACTGGAGCCGGTCGCGGTTTATGGGCCGCGCGGCCGAATACAATATGTACCGGATGATCGCCGACCGAATCGTGCCGGCGCAAGACAGCGTTTACGGCCGGACTCAGGAGTGCGTCGGGAGAGGGGCTGCCGACGAATACAAGGCGTGGATCGCCGAACGTTTTCGCCGGACGGAAGATTCGTTGTCGGCTCTGGCGGCCCGTTACGAAATAAGCGGCCGGACGCGGGATCTGCTCTACGCGGAGCATAGTCAGCGGGCATTTTGTAATTTGTTGGACTATGCGTCGGCGAATCAAAATTCGAAAATCATAAACGGTCGGTTGCGCGACGACGGCGTTTACGAGGCCGAGAGGAATCCCGATTACCGGCCGCTTCCGGCGTCCTTTTACGATTTCGTTACGATGGAGCGGGTCGACGATCCGCTGATGATTACTACGTCCGATGCGAATTCGGTAATCAGCCGGCTTGTCGTCAGCAGTCCGGTGATGAATATAGGCCGTATCGCAGACGCATTTTCCGCATTCAGCGGTCTGTTCGGGCCGGGGCTGATCGCGTATATCGCCGGAAAGGTGCGGGAAGGATGTCCCGACCTGACTCCCGGGCAGCGGGCCGAGTTGGACAGCCTGCCGTTCAAGAGCCGGGGAGAGTCCGTCTCGATCCGGGATACGATGATCAGTCGTCGCTTCGTGGCTTGTCTCAAAGAGTTCAACGCGCAGCGGGCGAAAGAGCAGGCGCGGCTGGATACGCTGCGCGAAAAATACATGTATGCGAATGCGTTCGATACGCTGCGCCGTTACGGATTGGACCGTTGCCTGGCTTACGATTACGCATTGACCGGTTATTTTTACAGCCTCGTGTCGCAGCAACAGCAAAACGAGAATTTTCGGTTGGATCTTTTCGCGGAAATGACCCGGTTGCTGCCGTATGTCGGGACGCCGTACCTGACCGGTCGGATCGTGCGGGCGTACGAAGAAGCCTCGTCGGTCGTAATCCGGCCGGTCGAAAAAGACGAGCCGCGAACCAAAGCCGACGACTATTTCGACGAGCTGATCGCTCCGTACAGGGGATACGTGCTATACATCGATTTCTGGGGCACCGGATGCGCTCCGTGCAGGCAGGGGATGGTTGAGGCCCGCCAAACGGTCGAAGAGCTGAAAGATTCGAAAATCAAGTTCCTATATATCACGTCCGAAGGAATATCCCCGCTTGCGGCTTACGATCGGTTCCTTTCCGAACGCCGGATTCAGGGCGAGCGCCTGAGGCTGTCCGACGATCAGTGGAACTTGCTTTGTACTAAATTCGACATTTATGGGATTCCGCACTGCGTTGTGGTCGATAAGCAGGGACGGGTGGTCGATAACAATCGATGGAGCCGTTCCGGTCCCGCGCTTTGTAAAAGCAAGTTGCTGGAACTCGAAAAGCAGTGATCGTTTCGGGCGGGATTACCGTTTTCCGGCGAAAGTAATAAAGAAGTCCCCGGTTTAAATTAGAAACCGGGGACTTTGCCGTTTTTACCGTTTTTCTTCTTCCGTCCGGCATGCTTGTTTCGTCCGGCGTTTCGGGTTGGCCGGGAACCAGCCTTTGCGGACGCGCTCTTGCTGTTCGAACAGTTCCTTGATCGTCCAGAACGACGAGAACGCGAACACGCCGGCCAGCGCGGCGATCAGTACGTTGTCGGTCAGCAGCGACCAGGCGATCCCGCCGATTCCGAGCACGAGGAAAATCCACCAGCATCCGGTTCCCCAGTAATATTCGGCTTTGACGACTACCGGGTGAAACAGTCCGATAATCAAAAAGGTGGCGATCCCGATGACCAGTCCCAGCAAATGATATTCCGTTAAAAATTCCATATTGTTTTGTTTTACAAGTATTTTTGTTCTACGTAAGTTTCGATCGCCTGTTCCGTTTTTTGTTCCAAGACGTCGAGTTCTTCGCGTAGCAGCATGATTTTTGCGTCCGCGTTGATGTCGAGGTACCGGGCAAGCTGGGTGACTTCCCCTTCCGGCAACAGTTTCCGCTGCCGCCGGAAGTCGGTCGCTATCGTTTTCAGCAACCGGAGCTGGAATTCGAACGATCCGATCTGTTCCGGAACCGTTTTTTCTTTCCTGCAAAGCTGCGCCCGATAGCGGGCTACGGGGATGGAACCGCATCTTTCGAGCGACTCCATCGGGAAGGGCCGCCCGGTACGGATTACCTCGCGGATAATCAAATCGTATACCCTTTTGTTGATCTGCAGTTTTTTGCGCTCCGTCGCGCGGCAGAGCGAATCGACCGATCGGAGCCGTATCCGTGCGAGCAGCGAATCGTTCGCCGTCGGGATCGGTTGCACGTAGCGACTCCATTGCGGAGTCCAGAGCGCGGCCGCTGCGATCTGTTTTTTATCCAGCAGCCGACACAGGGCGCCCAGTTCCAGCGCGAGTCTCCGACGTTCGTGGCTTTTTTCCACGACCCGGTTCGTGTTCTCCGGCCCCAGGATGTATTCCGTGTTTATCGGCCGCCCGTGCGCCCGAAAATCTGCATACAACGTCCGGAGCACGGCTTTTTTGAATACGAGTTCCAGCGAGTCCGTTTCGTCCGGAACGGCCCGGTAACGGCAGGAGAGGGAAAGGAGACTGTCCCTGCGTCGCTGGGCGGCCGGATAATAGCTCCGGTCGAACGTCTGCAGCGAATCGACGGCCCGGACGTAATCGTCCAGATCGTCGTATCCGAGGCACGGGAACGGAAGCCGGATGTAAGGCTGGTCGGCAACCGTGAGCTCCGCGATCCCCTCGGTGAACAGGATCGCGTTGATCCGCAGCCTTTTGCTGTCTATGTCTTTTTGGAGTGAGTCCCTGACCGATCTCAGGTGCAGAATGCATGTCTTGCGTTCCGGCGAAAAATCGTCCGGATTTTCGGCCCGGGCGTGCGGGAACAGCAATACGAACGGGAAGATCAGGCAGATCGGGATTTTCATGGCTGCGGCGGATTATTATTTTCGCTCGTCCTGCAGACGGTACAGATCCTGCCGGGTCAGCCACAGGGCTTCGCGAGCTTCTTCCAGCGAGGCGATGGCCTGCCGCAGTTCGTCGCTGTATTTCATTTCCATCTCTTGGTCGGGAGACAGGTATGTGGCGAGATCCGATCCGATGGCTTCCGCGTCTTTCTGTATTTTGTTCTGTAAGTGAGGAACCGGAAACGGCGGAACCTCCCGGTTTTGCCTGCGGCAGACCGCAGCGACGGTGCGCAGCAGCGCGGTGTTCGATTCGAGCAGCCTGCGTTCGCGGATCTCCCGCTTCCAGCGGTATTCCTCGGAGGTGTGCGACAGGCGGGTGAATATCAGTTCCTGCCCGGCCTTCAGGCGTTCATAGTCCGGTTTCCCGTCCTTTTCCGGAAGGTGCCGCATCAGCGACAGGTAAGCCGAGTCCTGCATCAGCACCTGGCGCAGTTGTTCCTCCGCATCGTCGAAAGCCCGGCGATAGGCCTTGCAGGAGTCGATTTTCAGGTTGTAGGATGCGATGTCGAAACGATAGTCGGCCAACGAATAGACCGGGGCGATGATTCCCTTGCGGTAAGCGATTTCGGTGGCTTCTTCGAACACGGCCCAGCCCAGTTCTTTTTCCATCTGACGCACCGTGTCTTCGAAACGGCGGACTTCCCTTTGCAGAGAATCCGTTTTTGCGGAAACGGATGAAGATGCTGTCTCTCCGGCTGCGGGAGAATCCGTGATTCGCGGGCTGAACGACAAGCACAGGCAACCCAGAGCGATCAATCCGGCAACGGCTGCATTTGTTTTCATGCTTTGCAGGGGTTAGGTTATCTTCCTGCAAGGTAACGAGTTTTTGCCGCATCGCCAAACGGCCGAGGCGTTTTTTTACAGATTTTCTTTTACGAATTCGATGCACCGTTCCAGCAGGTGGTGCCGCGCATTGCCCATGCTGTGGTTTTTGTCCGGGTAGATCCGCATTTCGAACGGTTTGCCGTGCGCGGTCAGTTTGGCGGCCATTTCGTAGGTGTTTTGAATGTGCACGTTGTCGTCGGCCGTGCCGTGCGCGATCAACAGTTTTCCTTCGAGCCGGTCGGCGAAACGGATCGGCGAATTGTCGTCGTAGCCCGACGGATTGTCCTGCGGCATACCGTTATAAATTTCGGTGTAAACCGTGTCGTAGAAACGCCATGAGGTGACCGGCGCTACGGCGATCGCTATGCGGAACACGTCGTTGCCTTTCAGAATGCAGTTCAACGCCATGAACCCGCCGTAACTCCAGCCGTAAATGCCGATCCGCGACCCGTCCACGTAAGGCAGCGACCCCAGGTAGCGGGCCGCTTCGATCTGGTCTTCGGTTTCGTAGCGTCCCAGTTGCCGGTACGTGCATTTGCGGAACGATTCGCCGCGGAACCCGGTTCCCCGGCCGTCGACGCAGGCGACGATATAGCCTTGCTGCGCCAGCACGTCCGTCCAGTCCATCGTCCAGCGGTCGGCGACCTGCTGCGATCCGGGACCGCTGTACTGGGTCATCAGCACCGGGTATTTTTTCGCCGGGTCGAAATCGCCGGGCCGCAGCAGATAGCCGTTCAGTTCGATGCCTTCCGAATTCCGGAACGTGAAAAATTCTTTGACCGGTACGCCCCGCTCCGCCAGCGTATCCCGTAGCGCGGCGTTGTCTTCGAGCGTGCGGATCAGCCGGCCGTCGGCGGCGTGCAGCGTGATCCGCTCCGGCGTCTCGACGTTCGAAAAGTAACTGATGTAGTAGCGAAACCCTTCGGACGGCAGGATGTTGTAAGTGCCGTCGCCCCCGGTCAGCCGTTTCTTATCCTTGCCGTCCAGTCGGACCGCATACAGGTCGCGTCTGAGCGGCGAGGTTTCGGTGGACAAGTAGTAAACCCGGTCGTCGGAGACGCCCAGCATCGCCGTGACTTCCCACTGTCCGTCGGTCAGTTGTTTCAGAAAGCCTTTGCGGATGCTGTGCAAGTACAGGTGCATGTAGCCGTTCCGTTCGCTGCGGACGACGAAACGGTCGCCGTCGGGCAGGAACGTGACGGTCGACCGGTCGGCGTGTTCGACGTAGCGTTCGTCGCGTTCGTCGTAAACGACGCGCGTCGCGCCGTTGCGGTCGCTCAATAACACTTCGAAGTGATTTTGCAGCCTGTTCAGCCGGTAGAAAGCCAGCTCTCCGGACGGCGTCCACAGCAGGCGCGGAATGTATCGGTCGGTTTCGCCGCCGGTATCGATCCGGACGGTTTCGCCGGTTTCCAGATCGTGGCAGTAGAGTTCGACGATCGAGTTTTCCTCGCCGGCCTTCGGGTACTTGAACGTGTAGTTTTCCGGATACAGTTTCCCGTCGAAACGGTTCATATTGTACTCCCTGACGCGGCTTTCGTCGAACCGCAGCCAGGCGATCCGCCGTCCGTCGGGCGACCATTCGAACGCCCGCGCGAAGGCGAATTCCTCTTCGTATACCCAGTCGGGGATACCGTTGATGATGTGGTTCTTCCGTCCGTCGGAGGTAATGCGGCGTTCGGCGCCGTCCGCGAGGTCGGCCACGAAAAGGTCGTTGTCGCGAACGAAGGCCACGCGGCGGCCGTCCGGCGAGAAGGTGGCCTGTTGCTGCGGCCCGCCCGTCGAAAGCCGCCTGAGCGATCCGTCTTTCGTATCGAATATCCAGTATTCGGCCGTGAACGAACGGCGGTACACCGGTTTTACGTCGGTCGACAGCAAGATGCGGGTTTCGTCGGCGCTGAACCGGTAATCCGTAAAGTCTATCGACGGGGTGGCTGTCGCGCGGTCGAAAATCACGGCCAGCCGTTCGCCCGTCCGGTAGCTGTATCGGACGATGCGGCCGCTGTCGACCGCCGTATAATGTTCGCCGTCGCGCATACTGCGGACGCCGCCGACGGTTTTCGGCGTGAACAAACCGCCGCGCAGGTCGGCGTAGTCGAAGCGGCCTTGGGCCGCCGCACCGGGATTCAGGATAAGCGCAGCCATCGTAATCAGGAAAAGTAAACGTCCGGCGCATCGTCCGCGCCGGGACAGGTCATACCGCGTTTCGAAATTCATCGGCAAGAGAGATTATTCGCCGGCCTTACACGCTTTCAGGCTCAGGTCGAGGCTCTTGATTTGGTGCGTCAGCGCGCCGACCGAGATGAAGTCTACGCCGCATTCGGCATATTCGCGCAGGTTTTTCAGCGTGATGCCGCCCGACGATTCGGTTTCGTACCGTCCGCCGATCAACGCGACCGCCTCGCGGGTCGTCTCCGGCGAGAAGTTGTCGAGCATGATCCGGTCTACGCCGCCTACCGAGAGCACTTCGCGGATGTCGTCCAGCGACCGCACCTCGACTTCGATCGGGATATTTTTGCCTTTCTCTTTCAAGTAGGCCTGCGTCTTGCGGATCGCGGGCGTGATGCCGCCGGCGAAGTCGATGTGGTTGTCCTTGAGGATCACCATGTCGAACAACCCGATGCGGTGGTTGCCGCCGCCGCCGATGCGGACGGCCATCTTGTCCAGCACGCGCATACCCGGCGTGGTTTTGCGCGTGTCGATCACCTGAGTTTTGAGCCCGTCCAGTTCTTGGACGTAAACGGCCGTCTGTGTCGCCACGCCGCTCATTCGCTGCATGATGTTCAGCAGGATGCGTTCGGCCTGCAACAATGAGATCAGCCGTCCTTCGACGTAAAAGGCGATGTCGCCCGGTTTGACGCGCGCGCCGTCGTCGAGCCGTTTTTCGAATTTCGCTTCCGAATCGAGCCGGCGCAGCACGGTTTCGGCGACTTCGACGCCGGCCAGGACGCCTTCCTGCTTGACGAGCAGCTTCATCCGGCCGCGTTCGTCGTGCGGGATGCACGCGAGCGACGAATGGTCGCCGTCGCCGATGTCCTCGCGGATGGCCAGTTCGATCAGGTCGTTGACGAACGGGATATATTCTTCCTTCATGTTCTTTTCGATTATAAGTTTATAACGCAGCAAAGGTAAAAAAAAATACGTATGCCGCTGTTTTTATCGGCCGCCGTCCGTCCGGTTCGCTTTGTATGGGCCGATCCGCCGTATTTTCCGGATTCCGTGAATTTTCGAAGCCGAGGGAATTGTGGTTCACCCTTCAAAAAAGCGGGTAATAATTTTTATTGTTTTTTAAAAAGTTCTACCTTTGCTCGATCAACGGACGCCCAGGCATTTCGTAACCGGTTTGTTATAGTGCCCGGATGTCTGTTAACCGGTTGGATGATAACGATATGATCGGCGTTATGCCGGTTTGAGCATCATAGGCGGCGCGCGGAACGAAGACCGGAAACAGGATTCTTTCGCTTATTTTGCCGCAGTACATTAGGGAAGAAACAAGAAAACGAAAGTTATGAAAAATCTCAGAAGCAGTGTCTGTACCACGGGACGGAAAATGGCGGGAGCCAGAAGTCTCTGGAGAGCAAACGGAATGAAGGAAGAACAGTTCGGACAGCCGGTGATCGCCGTCGTCAACTCGTTCACTCAGTTCGTCCCCGGGCACGTGCATCTGCATGAAATCGGACAGCAAATCAAAGAGTGGATCGCCGAAGAGGGCTGTTTCGCCGCCGAGTTCAATACGATCGCCATCGACGATGGGATTGCGATGGGACACGACGGGATGCTCTATTCGCTGCCGTCGCGCGACCTGATCGCCGATAGCGTCGAATATATGTGCAACGCGCACAAGGTGGACGCGATGATCTGCATTTCGAACTGCGACAAGATCACCCCGGGGATGCTGATGGCCGCGATGCGGCTGAACATTCCGGCCGTTTTCGTGTCGGGGGGGCCGATGGAGGCCGGACGGCTCGGCGACCGCGCTTACGACCTGATCGACGTGATGGTCAAGGGAGCCGACAAGGATTTTTCGGACGACGATTTGTCGAAACTCGAACGCGCCGCTTGTCCGACCTGCGGTTCGTGCTCCGGTATGTTTACCGCCAACTCGATGAACTGTCTGACCGAGGCGCTGGGGCTCTCGCTGCCCGGTAACGGAACGGTGTTAGCCACGCATAAACTGCGGACGGAGTTGTTCCGCAAGGCGGCCAAATTGATCGTCAAGAATGCCAGGGAATATTATTTCAACGATAACGAAGCCGTATTGCCGCGGTCGGTCGCTACGCGCGCGGCCTTCCTGAACGCGATGTCGATGGATATCGCGATGGGGGGGTCGTCGAATACTGTGCTGCACCTGCTGGCGGTTGCTCAAGAGGCCGGCGTGGATTTCACGATGAGCGACATCGACATGCTGTCGCGCCGCGTGCCGGTGATCTGCAAAGTTGCGCCGAACATGCCGCTGTACCATATTCAGGACGTCAACCGCGCCGGCGGAATCCTGAGCATTCTCGGCGAATTGAACCGAGGGAAGCTGCTCGATACGGCCGTCGTCCGCGTCGACGGAATGACGCTCGGCGAGGCGATCCGCCTGAACGACCTGCGCAGTCCGGACGTTGCCGACGAGGCGAAGACGCGTGCGCTGGCCGCTCCCGGCGAACGTTTCAACCTGAAACTGGGTTCGCAGGATACGAGATACCCGGCGGCCGATACCGACCGCGAGAAGGGATGTATCCGCGACCTGGAGCATCCGTACCTGAAGGACGGCGGACTGGCCGTACTGTTCGGCAACATCGCCCGCAACGGTTGCATCGTCAAGACGGCGGGCGTCGACGAGTCGATCCTGCGTTTCGAGGGCAAAGCCCGCGTATTCGAATCGCAGGAAGAGGCCTGCGACGGTATTCTGGGCGGTAAGGTGAAAGCCGGCGACGTGGTGGTGATCCGTTACGAAGGGCCGAAAGGGGGCCCCGGTATGCAGGAGATGCTGTACCCGACTTCGTACCTGAAGTCGGTGAACCTCGGCAAGGCGTGCGCGCTGATTACGGACGGTCGTTTTTCCGGCGGTACGTCGGGACTGTCGATCGGGCACGTTTCACCCGAGGCCGCAGCGGGCGGCGACATCGCGCTGGTAAAGGACGACGATACGATCCTTATCGATATACCGAACCGAACGATCAATGTAGAACTTACTTCGGAGGAGCTCGATATGCGCAGGCAGGCGATTGTCCGCTTCGAACCCGTGGAGCGCAACCGAGTCGTCAGTCGGGCCCTTAAGGCCTACGCATCGATGGTAACATCGGCCGACAAGGGCGGAGTACGCGAAAACATTTAGCAACACGTTGTTCGGGGAAACAGCCTTGTAATAGCAGAATCGTTTTCGGAATACGTTCCGGGCGGTTGCGGTTGTTTCCCGATGGTTGAATTTTAATACGTTCATTATGTCCAACAAACAAAAAATAAAAGGGGCCGAGGCTCTCTTACTGTCGCTTATAGCCGAAGGAACCGATACGATATTCGGTTACCCGGGCGGTCAGGTAATCCCGATTTACGATCATCTGTACCATCATACCGATCGGTTGAATCACATTCTCACGCGCCACGAACAGGGCGCCGTACATGCCGCGCAGGGTTATGCGCGCGCCACCGGCAAGGTGGGCGTTTGCCTGGCTACGTCCGGCCCGGGCGCTACGAACCTGGTGACCGGGATCGCCGACGCGATGCTCGACTCGACGCCGATCATCTGCATTACCGGGCAGGTGCCTTCGACTCTGCTCGGAACGGACGCCTTCCAGGAGGCCGATACGATCAGCATGACGATGCCGATTTCGAAATGGAATTTCCAAGTGACCAAAGCGTCCGAAATTCCGGGTGCGATCGCCAAGGCTTATTACATCGCCCGCACGGGACGTCCCGGGCCGGTGGTGATCGATATTTCGAAAAACGCTCAGGTCGAGGAGTTCGATTACAGTTATAAACCGTGCATTTATTTGCGCAGCTACAAACCGCATCCGGAGGTTGATCCGAAAGCGATCCAGCGGGCCGTCGAAATGATCAATGCGGCCGAACGTCCGCTGCTGATCGTCGGACAGGGCGTAAAGCTCGCCGGCGCGGAGACCAAGTTGCTGGAGTTCGCCGAAGCGGCCGGAATCCCGATGGCGCAGACGCTAATGGGTATTTCGACCGTGCCGAACAGCCATCCGCTGTTCATCGGTATGCTCGGGATGCACGGCAATATCGCCGGTAACCGGATGACGCAGCAGAGCGATCTGATCGTGGCCGTCGGTATGCGTTTCAGCGACCGGGTGACCGGTAACGTGAAGCAGTATGCGCCGAATGCGAAGATCATCCACGTCGATATCGATCCGGCCGAACTGGGCAAGAACGTGGCCGTCGAACTGCCGATCCATGCCGACGCCGGCGACGCGTTCGACGCGCTGAAAGTGGGCATCCGGTATAAGGAGCGCGCCGAATGGATTGCGATGGCGGAAGACTACCATCGACGCGAATACGAAGTCGTCGTGAAGCCGAGCACCGATCCGCAGGGCGTCCGTATTTCGATGTACGACGTGGTCAGCACGCTGGCCGAGGCCGAAAAGGCCGATGCGGTGATCGTAACCGACGTGGGACAGCACCAGATGTTCAGCGCCCGCTATTCGAAGTTCAATCGTACGCGCAGTTTCATTACGTCCGGAGGGCTCGGCACGATGGGATTCGGGCTGCCCGCCGCGATGGGGGCGAAACTCGGCGTGCCCGACCGCGAAGTGGTCGTGATGATGGGCGACGGCGGGTTTCAGATGACGATGCAGGAGCTTGGGACGATCATGCAGAACAAGATCGGCGTCAAGATGATCGTGCTGAACAACCATTACCTCGGTATGGTGCGCCAATGGCAGCAGTTGTTCTTCGAAAAGCGTTATTCGTACACGAGCCTCGAAAACCCGAAGTTCACGATGATTGCCGAGGCGTACGGGATTCCGAACCGTCGCGTGACGCAGTTGTCGGAACTGAAAGGGGCGATCGACGAACTGGCGAAGGCTCCGGGAGCCTATTTCCTCGAAGTGGACGTGCTGTCCGAGGAGAACGTTTTTCCGATGGTGCCGGCCGGCGCATCGCTGTCGGATCTGATCGCCAAGGAACCTGACAAAAAGTAGAACCTAACGGAGTTGACAGTTATGATTAAGGAATATATCGTTATCGCATTTACGGAGAACCAGATCGGGGTGTTGAACCGGATTACGGCTCTCTACCTGCGGCGTAAGATCAACATCGAAAGTCTGAAAGTATCGGAATCGTCGATCAAGGGAATCAGTATGTTCGTGATCTCGGCTTTTACGACGCAGGAGGTTATCGACAAACTGGCCAAGCAACTGCGTAACATCGTCGAGGTGATCCAGGTGGAATACTATTCGAATGACGAGTTGATTACGCAGGAGATCGCGCTCTATAAACTTTCGTCGAAGATTTTCAAGGAGAGCGGCACGGTGGACATGATCGTCCGCGAGTGGAGCGCCCGTATCATCGAGATGAACCCGGCGTACGTAGTGGTCGAGAAGACCGGCACGCGCGAGGAGATCGAGAACATGCGCACGGAGCTCGAAAGCCGGGGAATCCTGATCGAGTTTACGCGTTCGGGCAGCGTGGTGCTGCACCGCGAGCCGAACGGAAACGGATTGAACGAACTATAACAAACTTATAAATCGATTTTTAAAAACAGAAAATCATGGCAAAAATGAATTTCGGGGGAGTTGTGGAGAACGTGACCACACGTGAAGAGTTCCCCCTGAGCAAAGCGCTCGAAGTGCTGAAGAACGAAACCATCGCAGTGATCGGATACGGCGTTCAGGGCCCCGGACAGTCTCTGAATCTGAAAGATAACGGATTCAACGTGATCGTCGGCCAGCGTAAAAATTCGAAGACGTGGGACAAAGCTGTTGCCGACGGCTGGGTTCCGGGAAAGACGCTGTTCGAAATCGAAGAAGCCTGCGAAAAGGCGACCATTATTCAGTACTTGCTGTCGGACGCCGCTCAGATCGCCGTATGGCCTTCCGTGAAAAAGCACCTGACGGCCGGCAAGGCGCTCTATTTCTCGCATGGTTTCGGCGCTACCTATTCGGATCGCACCGGTATCGTTCCTCCGAAAGACGTGGACGTGATCATGATCGCTCCGAAAGGTTCGGGTACTTCGCTGCGCCGTTTGTTCCTCGAAGGTCGCGGTTTGAACTCAAGCTATGCCGTTTTGCAGGATGCTACCGGCCGCGCTATGGAACGCGTGATCGCGCTGGGTATCGGCGTGGGTTCGGGCTACCTGTTCGAAACGACTTTCAAACGCGAGGTTTATTCCGACCTGACCGGCGAACGCGGTACGCTGATGGGCGCTATCCAAGGTATTTTCGCCGCGCAGTACCAGGTGTTGCGCGAAAACGGCCACACGCCGTCGGAAGCCTTCAACGAAACCGTTGAGGAATTGACCCAGAGCCTGATGCCGTTGGTAGGCGAAAACGGAATGGACTGGATGTACGCCAACTGCTCGACGACCGCACAGCGCGGCGCCCTGGACTGGTGGAAGCCGTTCCGCGACGCGACCCTGCCGGTGTTCAAGAAACTGTACGCCGAAGTGGCTGCCGGTAACGAAGCGCAGCGTTCGATCGACTCGAACAGCAAGCCGGATTACCGCGAAAAGCTGAACCAGGAGCTCAAAGAGTTGCGCGAAAGCGAAATGTGGCAGGCCGGTGCGACTGTCCGCAGCCTGCGTCCGGAAAGAAACAAATAATCCGTTTCGGACTGTTTCGTTTTTAAAGCGATCCCGCCGACGGCGGGATCGCTTCGTCGTTTTATAACAGTGCGTTTTCTCGCCTGAAATTCGGCCGGATCGTTTGCTGTTCGGGTGAGGGGAGTCGTTTATAAAACGAAAGACGCGTCGCATCGTGCGCGTCTTCCGGATGTTCGTCCCCGTTCGGAGCCGGTAGCATTTATTCGCCGAGCGTTTCGAGCAGGTCGTAGGAGGGTGCGAAAAACAGCGTGCCGGTTACGGCGGTACTGAAATCGAGCAGGCGGTCGGTATTGCCTGCCGGATCGCCGACGAACATGTTTTCCAGCATCCGCCGCGTGGTGGAGAACGTTCCCGCATAACCGATGAAATAGGTGCCGTATTCTCCTTTGGAGGTGTTGGCGAAAGGCATGTTCGCCCGTACGATCTTCAGGTCGTTGCCTGCGCTGTCCTGGATGTTGGTCACGGCATTGTGAGCGTTGGCGGGTTTCTCCTCGTCGGAGAGTTCCACGTCGTTGAATTTTTTCCGGCCGATCGTTTTTTCCTGTTCCTCGACCGGCAGGGCGTTCCATGCGTTCATGTCGTGCAGGTATTTCTGCACGAAAATGTAGCTGCCTCCCGCAAATCCGGAATCTTCATCCCCGATTACGGCGAACTCGTACGGATTTTCGTCCACGGCCGGGTTTTCGGTGCCGTCTACGAATCCGATGATCGCCTTGCCGTCCTGATACCTGAAGCCGTGAACTTCGTCAATGGGGTCTACGGTTCCTTTCAGCTTTTCGTCGATGATGGAAGCGAATTCGAAACAAACGCCCATCTGCCTGCCCCGGATGTGGAAAAACAGGTCTCCGGGCGTGGAAACCGCCGTATGCCTGGCGCCTTTGATCTCTTGGAACGTTTCGAGTTCCCGCGGTTTCGGCCGTTCCGGGAAAAGACGGCTCCATGCGTCGGCCCCGAATCCCATCGTACAACTGAACTGCATGTCGGGGAATCGGTTGCGTATGCTGCGGATCATGGCCGAGAAGTTGGCGCACAAATCTTTTATCCGGTCTGCCGTCCGGGGCGTTTCTTTGAGTCCGTACACGATAAAGACGGCGTTCTCGCCCGCTCTTTCGGTTACGTCCTGCGGTATGTTTCCTGCGATCGCAGGGGGCGTGTTTAAATTCATATCATTAGGATTAACGGTTGATCGCGCATTTGCCCCGGTTGCCGCGTACAGGGCGCCGGGGATCGAAAGATACGAAAGAAGGACAAAAAAAACAATGCTTTCTTTCGCTTTCCAAAGCTGAAAACAATATCGGATTCCGGAATGATTCATGGCCTTTGCGATTTGATATGCCGCGTTTTACGGACGACGGGACGGCCTTTTCGGGAATTGCCGGTTCGTCCGCTGTTTTTGCGTTCCGGTCGAAACCGATCGCGTGCGAACCGATGCTCAATCGTTCTCCCGACGGGACGGTTCGGAAATCGAAGGTATGGAATTTATCGTAATTTTCCGCCTTTCTCCGCCGGAAATTCCATAAATGTACCCGAATGCGGTATCGTTTTCCGGGAAGCGTTCGTCCGGCGGTACGAGTCGTTTTCGGGTACCCGGTCGGACGGCGGGTTTTGTAGTTCCGATCCGGCCGGAAGCGTACGATTTTTCGCGGAAATGATTACATTTGCAAATCTAAAATTCAGCTAAATGGAGAAAAAACTACATCGGGGGACCCTTTGCGTTCAGGCGGGATGGACTCCCAAAAAAGGCGAGCCCCGCGTGCTGCCGATTTATCAGAGCACCACGTTCAAATACGAGACGAGCGAACAGATGGCCCGGCTGTTCGATCTGGAGGAGAGCGGCTACTTCTATACCCGGCTGCAGAATCCGACCAACGATGCGGTAGCGGCGAAGATCGCTGCGCTCGAAGGCGGCGTAGCCGGCATGTTGACCTCTTCGGGCCAGGCCGCTTCGTTCTATTCCGTGTTCAACATCTGTTCGGCCGGCGACCACGTCGTCAGCGCGTCGACGATCTACGGCGGAACCTATAACTTGTTTGGCGTGACGCTGCCGAAACTGGGCATCGAGGTGACGTTCGTCGATCAGGACGCTTCCGAGGAGGAGATCGCCCGGGCGTTCCGTCCGAATACCAAAGCGCTGTTCGGCGAAACGATATCCAATCCCGGCGTAGCCGTGCTGGATATCGAGAAATTCGCGCGGATCGCGCACGGTCACGGCGTACCGCTGATCGTGGACAATACGTTCGCCACGCCGATCAACTGCCGCCCGATCGAGTGGGGGGCCGACATCGTGACGCACTCGACGACCAAATATATGGACGGCCATGCGACCAGCGTTGGCGGCGCGATCGTCGACAGCGGCAATTTCGATTGGGAAGCCCATGCGGACAAATACCCCGGACTGACCCGTCCCGACGCTTCGTATCACGGACTGACCTATACGAAAAATTTCGGCAAGTTGGCCTATATCACCAAGGCGACCGCGCAGTTGATGCGCGACCTGGGCTCGATCCAGTCGCCTCAAAACGCTTTTTTGTTGAACCTCGGACTCGAAACGCTGCACCTGCGGATGCCGCGCCACTGTGCCAATGCGCAGAAAGTAGCCGAATACCTGAAAGGCAACGGGCAGGTGGCATGGGTGAATTACTGCGGCCTGAAAGGGGACAAATACTACGATTTGGGGCAAAAATACCTGCCGAACGGTTCCTGCGGCGTGCTGTCGTTCGGACTGAAAGGCGGACGCGACGTGTCGATCCGTTTTATGGACAACCTGAAACTGGCCGCTATCGTCACGCATGTGGCCGACGCCCGCACTTCGGTGCTGCACCCGGCGAGCCATACCCACCGCCAACTAACCGACGAACAACTGATCGAAGCCGGCGTAGCGCCCGACTTGATCCGTTTTTCGGTCGGCATCGAGGATGCGGAGGATATCATCGCCGATATCGAACAGGCCTTGTCGAAATAGAGGATTATCCGGTTTTACGAATGGTTTGCGATGTGGCATTTTGCGGAATGCTGCATCGCTTTTTGTGTGAAAAAGGTGCTTATTTTTGTCTTTTGTAACAAAATTTTTCATCTTTGCAAAAGTTGGTCCGGATTGGAGGCTTGATTAAATTAGGGTTGCTGGATGAGAAAATTTCTACTTGCTTTGTTGCTGAGCGTTAGTGTCCTGGGCGTTTCCGCACAAAAATATACGATATCCGGAAGAGTGCAGATCGGCAAGTCGTCGAAAGGGGTTCCGATGGCCGTCGTGACGGTGGTCGACGCGAACCTGTGGGCGATTACCGACGACAATGGACATTTTTCGATCAGGAACGTGCAGGCCGGCAAGCATCCGGTCAATGTTTCGTGCCTGGGGTACGTCGCTCTGGACAGCGAGTTGAACGTGACCGGCGATAGGGACGATCTGGTTTTCCGGTTGTGCTGCGCCGACCTGAAACTCTCCGAAGTGGTGGTTACCGCGCGCGAGAACCGCAACAGCATGAGCACTTCGCGCGTGATCGACAAGGCGGCGCTGGACCATTTGCAGATGGTCAACGTTTCGGACGTGTCGAGCCTGCTGCCGGGCGGCAAAACCGTGAACCCGAACCTGATGAAAGACAACGTGTTTTCGATCCGCGACGGCGGCGTCTCGCAGGGGAACGCTTCGTTCGGTACGGCGGTCGAGGTCGACGGCGTACGGTTGTCGACGAACGCTTCGTTCGGCGACTTGTCCGGAGCGAGCACGCGGAATATCGCATCGAGCAACGTGGAATCCATCGAAGTAATTACGGGTATTCCGTCGGTCGAATACGGCGACCTGACGAGCGGCGTCGTCAAGGTAAAGACGCGCAAGGGCAAAACGCCTTATACGGCGACTTTTACGACGAACCCCAAAACCAAGCAGTTTTCGCTGAGCAAAGGTTTCGACCTGGGGAGGGATCTCGGTTCGCTGAATGTCGCGCTGGAGCATACGCGCGCGATCGACAACCCGGTTTCGCCGTACACGACTTACCAGCGGAACGGAATCGCGCTGAATTATGCGCGCGTTTTCAGGCGGGGAAGCACGCCGCTGAACTTTTCGGTCGGCCTGACGGGCAATCTCGGCGGCATGAATACCAAGGACGACCCGGACGCGCAGACCGGCGAGTGGAAAAAGGCGCACGACAATGCGTTGCGGTTCAATACTTCGCTCGACTGGCTGCTGAACAAATCCTGGATTACGAACGTGGCGGTGACGGCTTCGGTGAATTATGCCGACATGCTGTCGAAATACCATTTGCCGGTACATACCGCGTCGGAACAGCCGGCCGTGAATGCGACGACCGAAGGTTATTTCGTCGCCAACCAACTGCCGGTCAATTACGTGAACACGCAGTTCATCGACTCGAAAGAGCTGGATTACGGGATCTCGCTGAAGGCGAACTGGTCGCGCCGTTTCGACCGGCTGCTGAACCGGGTGAAAGCCGGCGTCACCTGGAGCGCGAACGGCAATGTCGGTCAGGGAGAGTATTACGAAAATCCGCAGTTGCAGCCGAACGGTTTCCGTCCCCGGCCGTATACGGACATTCCGTATATGCATAACCTGGCGGTTTACCTCGAAGACAACCTGACGCTGCAGCTCGGTCAGACTTCGCTCGGGGTGATGGCCGGCGTCCGCGGCGAGAAGACCCTGATCAAGAACATGCAGTACGACAAGGCGCAGAGCCTGTCGCCGCGATTCAATGTGAAATATACGCTGATAAACCGCGAACGGAAATATTTTCTGAACCAGTTGAACGTACGGGGCGGATGGGGAATCACCGAGAAACTGCCGTCGTTCAATATCCTTTACCCCGATCCGCTGTACCGCGATATCCAGGTGTTCGGGGCTTCGTACGCCGACAACCGCAGCGTGTATGTCTACCATACGACGCCCTATTCGATCGCCTACAACGACAACCTGCGGTGGATGCGTAACCGGAATATCGAGGTCGGGGTGGATCTGACCCTCGACGGCACCCGGATATCGGTGGCCGGTTATTTCAATAAAACCAAGTATCCTTATCGCCTCAATACGACCTATTCGCCGTTCGAATACCGCATCAGTCAAGTGCCGGGCGGTTATAAAATGCCGGCCAATCCCGACATCGTCGTGGATAACCGCACCGGTCAGATCCTCGTGGGCGACAAGGACGATCCGTCGGCCGGTTACACGCCGATGGATACCAAGGTGATGGACAAGACTTTCGTGAAGAACATCTATCAGGACAACAGTTCGCCGGTCGACCGGAAAGGTTTGGAAGTGACGGTCGATTTCCCGCAGATTCCGTCGATCCGGACACAGTTCCGTTTCGATGCCGCTTATACGAACGTGAAGTACGTCAACGAAGGGTTTTCCTACATTTACAAGGAAAACCAGTCGCATTCGTCGATTCCGGGTCGTTCGTTCGAGTACGTGGGGATTTATGCCGACAACGGCGGTTCGACGACCGCCACCTACAACGGCCGGCAGACGAAGCGTCTCGATGCGAACCTGACCGCCATTACGCACATTCCGTCGATCCGGATGGTCATCTCGTTGCGCCTGGAGGCGTCGCTGGTTTCGCGCTCGCGGAACATCTCGTCCTATCACGGTAAACAACTGGCCTACCAGGTGGAGCAGGCGGGCGAGAGCTATACAGCGCTGAGGCCGCTTTACTATATGGATCTGGAAGGAAACGTCTACAATTACGACGATGCCGCCGCAAACGATCCCGTGCTCAAGGGGTTGATAATCAACGGGAACTCATTCCAGTTGAAACAGGACGGGTACGATCCTTATTTTTCAGCCAATCTGAGCATTACCAAGGAGATCGGTAACGTGGCGTCGGTTTCGTTCTACGCCAACAACTTTACCAATGCCCGCAAGTACCTGGCTTCGTATGCGAGCGGGGTGAAGGTGATCCTGACTCCCGATTTTTATTACGGACTGACCTTGCGGTTAAAATTTTAGCGGAAAAGGAGTATGAAAAAGTATAAATATATCGCGGGAATCGTATTGGGCATGGTCGCTGTCGTGTTGTGTTCGTGCAACGACTTGCTCGACGGGAAGGATAATCCGTACGAGGGGACGACTCGGGAGCTCACCGTGCGGCTGGTGTACCCCGAAGGTCATCCCGACCGGGAGGGTGGGAGCGCGCGGGTGACTCTGGAGGACGTGGACAGGGGCACGGTTTATACGGCTTCGGCCGGCAACGACGATATGGCCCGGTTCGAAGTGGCTTTCGGAATTTACCGGGTCAGCGCGCGCGACCGGGTGTCGGAGCAGGATGCGGTCATCTATTTCAACGGCGCGCGCGATCAGATGATCGTCTCTGCGGCCAGCGACCTTTCGCAGCCGGTGAATATCCCGCTGGTGGCTTCCAAAACCAGTCAAATCGTCATCAAGGAGGTCTACTGCGGCGGCTGTAAGAAAGATCCGCTGGAAGGTACTTATCAGAGCGATAAGTACGTGATCCTGTACAACAATTCCGAAAAGGTCGCCTACCTCGACAATATCTGTTTCGGAACGGTCGATCCTTACAATGCGTACGGAACGAACGTCTGGCTGATTGCCGATCCCGAGACCGGGGAGAAATCGTTCCGGGATTACGTGCCGCTGGTGGAGTGCGTGTGGGGTTTTCCGGGCGGCGGTACGGATTATCCGCTCGAACCCGGCGGCCAGGCCGTAATGTGCATCAACGGGGCGATAGACCATACGTTGCAGTATCCGCTGTCGGTCGATCTGAACCGTGCGGATTGTTTCGTCTGCTACGACAATACGTACTATACCAACACGACTTACCATCCCACTCCGGGGGATAAAGTGCGCACTGACCGTTACATGCAGGTGCTTCGGAAGACCGGAACGGCGAAGGCTTATACGATTTCGGTCGATTCGCCGACGACGCTGTTTTTCAAGGTGCCCGCAGAAGCCGGCACCGCCAGAGAGTATATGAACGACGCGGCCAACGAGGTGTTGAAGCCCGGTTATCCGGGAACCCGCTGCATCAAAGTGCCGAACGAATGGATCATGGACGGCATGGAGGTCTTTTCGGGCAGCTCGACCGGAAATGCGAAACGGCTGGCGCCTGCGATCGACGCCGGTTACGTAACGCTGACTGAGAATTTCCTCGGGCGGACCCTGTACCGCAACGTCGATGCCGAGGCCACGCTCGCGATCGAGGGCAATCCGGTGGTGTACGGGTACGCCTACGGGAACGATCCGAGCGGGATCGATGCCGAGGCTACGCTGAAGGCGGGCGGTAGGGTCGTTTATCAGGATACCAATAATTCGACGCAGGATTTCCACGAGCGCAGCGTCCAGTCGCTCCATACGGGCGTCCGGTGACGGAGTGCCTTGAAAAAATGAAAGTTATGATACGGATACGAAGATACATAGCGGTTTTATCGGTGACGCTGGCGGTGACGGCGGTGGGTTTTACGGCATCCGCCCAAAAAAGGCATCGGGGGCGTGGAGCGGAATGTCCGGTGTCCGACGCCCGGAAATGCCGTGAAAAATCGCCGAAATTCAAGCCGTCCGTTCAGGCGGAAAGGAAGGAGAAACCGTTGTACGATTTCGATTACATTGCGCGCAGCGACGGGTGGCTCGCGTCGTACAATGCGGCGGGGCTTCACGGCGCGGTTCCGGTTCCGGGTGTCTCTTATGCCGAGGCTTATTTCGGTAAACAGAACGGTCGTTTTATCAATTACTGGGAATCCGACGACAGCTATGATTTCGGGCTTAAGACCGAGTCGTTCAGGCGTTTCGAGAAAGTTTCATTCTACGGGAAAATGCAGTACCGCTATTTTCGGGGCCAGCATATGTCCGGGTCGATTCTGCTGAATCCCGGCGACCGGCCGTTCGATCTGGTGGAGTTTACGCCCGGGACGAAGACGCGGGAGCAGTATATCCTGTCCGGCGGGGTAGGCTTTTTGCTGACCAAGAAACTGACCGGCGGCTTGAGAATCGATTATGAAGCCGACAACTACGCCAAACGCAAGGATTTGCGCCACAGCAATACGATGATGGATCTGAATCTTTCGGCAGGATTTGTGTATCGTTTCGCTGCGGTGGAACTGGGGGCCAATTACCTGTACCGCAAAAATACCGAGCGGGTGCTGTGCGAGCAAATCGGGACGACCGGCGAGAATTACGATATGTTTTTCAACAAAGGCGTGTGGTTCGGCGAGAAGGGTCTGTGGACGGGCAACGGTATGCATCTGAACGAACCGGGGATCTCGGGTCTGCCGATGAAGGATTCCGAGCAGGGCGCTGCGCTACAGATCGCTTTCCGGAGCAGGGGATTCCGTTTTTTCAACGAGTTCACCTACCGGTACCGTAAGGGCGAGACGGGGGAGAAGGGGACGATCTGGACGCACAGCGGATCGGATGTACTGGAATACCGCGGCGTAATGAGTGTCGCGCATCGTCGGAACGTCCATCTGATCCGGGGAAACTTCCGATACGTCAACCTGAAGAACAATGAAAATGTCCTGCGCAGCGAAAATATCGGCGGGGTGGTGCAGACCGTTATCTACGGCAGTCGGCAGATTTACCGCCAGCGTGCGGTCAATGCCGGTCTGGAGTACGAGTTCGACTGGAAGGCCGACCGTTACAATCCGGTGATGAGCCTGCGTGCCGGTGCGGACTACTACAATCGCAGCGGGATCGGCTCGCTGGTTTTTCCGTACACCCGTTCGCAGTATGTCGAGAATGTACGGGTGCATATCGGTGCCGACCGCAATTTCAGGGTCGGACGCGGGTGGCTGAAGTGCAGCGTCGAGCTGGCATGCCATACGGGCGGCGGCAGCCGGCTCGGGGAGGGTCGGACGGCCTCTTCTGTGCCGGGTATGGACCCCGGGGCTTATGCGGCGGGCAACGAGGAGTACCGAAATTACGAATACGAATACCTTGCAGCGACCCGGGGGGAACTGTCGCTCGGAGTGCGCTATACGCGCCCGGTGGGCCGGATCGCCCTGCCCGTGTACGGAGATCTGGGATGGAGCGGCGTTCATGCCGGTAAGTTGGATTGGGTAGCCGGCCGGAACCGCAGCGTTTTCGCGCTGGCGATCGGCTGCCAGTTCTGAGCGGAAGGAACGATAGAAGAAGTAGAAGAGATTGTATGAATGTTTTACTAAAAAAATGCGTTATGAAAAAAATGATCTATTTATGGGCCGCCCTTGCGCTGCCTTTGCTGTTCGTCGCCTGTAGCGACGACAAGAACGACGATCCGGTCGATCCCGTGCTCAAGTTCAAGGAGGCGGAAGTGATTGCCGATCCCGCCGGGGGTACTTATATGGCCGAGTTGGAATCCAACGTCGCATGGACGGTGACCTCCAAAAGTTCGAATATCAGTTCGCTGAACATGGAGTCGGGCAAAGGCAATGCCACGCTGTCGTTTTTCGTTTCCCCGAAAACCGGCGACGACGTAACCGGAAATATTACGGTCAAAGCCGCTTCGAGCGCGCTTACGGCCGTGCTGACGGTAAAACAGGATAAGATTTCGATCGCATTCGTTCCGGCCGATACGACCGCTTCGATGGACGGCGGCGAGTTCAAGGCCAAGCTGGTTTGTAATACCGAATGGGAAGTTACCGGAGTAGCGGGTTCGTTCGAAGGCGCCGACCTGGGCGATAGCGGCAAGGGCGATCATACCTTTACGCTGAAGATCGGAGCGAACGAATCCGAGGAAACCCTCGTTTACGAGCTTACCGTATCGACGAAATTCTCGCCGTTGATGGAGGCGATGGAGGCTACGTACACGATTACGCAGGGAGTGCCGTCGCTCGAATACGGCGGCGTTACCTACAAGATCGTTAAGCTGGCCGACGACCGCTGGTGGATGGCCGAAAATCTGCGTTACCTGCCTGCCGGAAAGACTCCTTCGTCCGATCCCGCCGACGGCAACGGGGTTTGGTATCCGGGATTCCTCGGAGAACCGGCTACCGACGCTGCGTCCGTTGAAAAAATGGGTTACCTGTACGACTATGCTACGGCGTTCGGCGTAAGCGAGATAACCGCCTCGAACTGGAATCAGCAGGAAGGCAAGCAGGGTATTTGCCCGGAAGGGTGGCATATTCCGACCAAAGCGGAGCTGGACGCCCTTGCGGGAGCCGGCAACGAAGCGGAAGGAATCGCTCCCGGTAAGTATTATGTGGCTGAGCAGAAAGGAGCCCCGCTGGCCGATCTGAACGGTGCGGGTTTCGACGTCGTACTGTCCGGCGCGATCAACAAGACGACCGATCAGGCCGAAGGAAAATATGCCAGCAATGCTAAGGATCTCGATTACAATTCGCTCGGGTACTTTATGGGTTCGACCGGTTATCAGTTCAAGCTGAACGATAAGACCGGTGCGACGACGGCCCAATCGTATAGCATGTTGCTGACCAATAATGCGACTTACCAACGTGCACAGGTAATGTACGGTCCGATATTCGGCGGACAGGCTGTGCGTTGCATCAAGGACGAAGCGAAATAACGCGCCGTCGTATTCAATAAAAACCGCCCGGATTCGCGCGAATCCGGGCGGTTTTTATTTTCGGTAGCGGGACGACGTTTGTCCGAGGCGTCTCCGGATCAGTACAGTCCGATCAGTTCGAGCGGATAATCGGTTTCGATGATATCCGGATTTTTGGCGATCTCCGTCCGGTATCCCTCTTTCCGTTTTTCCGCTTCCGGCAGCCGGTCGACCGTCGGGGCTACCGAGATCATGCACCGGACGCCCTTTGCGTGCAGCGCATCGTACAGTTCCCGCTGTTCGGGTTTCATCGTACCGCTGACCACGTAGGCGATGAACCGCGACCAAGGAATCCCGGTGGCTTCGTATTCGCGGAATTGCCGCATGTCGCCGATCCAGGCCGAGAAGTGCGCGTCCGGATCGAGTCCGTAGCAGGTGCGCGCGTCGTCGGCCGAGTGTACCGTGTAAATGACGTTTTTGGCTTTCAGTTCGTTGACGAGCCGGATCAGCACGTCGCGGGGAACCTCTTTTTTATCGAAGTTCAGGATCGTTTTACCGCGGCTCCAACGGATCACATCGCTGACGCGCGGTATTTTATACGGGGTCACCGTGCCCTGGCGGTCTACGAGGTTGAACCGTTGCAGTTCTTCGTAGGTATAGTCCGATACTTTTCCTTTGCCGGTCGTCGTGCGGTCGATCGTCGGGTCGTGCATCAGCACGATCACGCTGTCTCGGGTCATCTGCGGGTCGATCTCGAAGAACGACGGCATATGGCTCAGCGTATTTTCGAACGTTTCGATGCAGTTTTCCGGGTATCCCGGCGCCATGCCGCCGCGGTGTCCGCTGACGATCGTGCCGCATCCGGGCGTATAGCGGAAGTACGCTTCGACCTGGGCGTAGTTTCTGCATGGGACGGTATGCAGCCGTTTTTTCTGTGCGGATGCTCCGTGCGCCGTGAGCAGCAGCACAGCCGTTGCCGTCCATGCGATGATTCCGATTATTCGTTTCATTACCGTGGTTTTTGATGGTTCGTTTTTCGAAAGCAGAGGGGCAGGAATGCTCCCGCCCCTTTGCCGTATTTTCGATCCGGTTCGCCTATTTCACGTCGTCGATGACGAGCGTCGGCTGTTGCGTCAGGCCGGCCGGCAGCAGGGTGTACTGATCCATTGTGAACGAACCGCCTTCGGTACGCCAGTTCCACGGGCCGTAAGCTCCTGCACGTGCCGGCAGCGCGTGCAGCGGGCCGAATGTGTTGCGGCGCGTAAGCACCACGTTCAACTGCGCTACATCGCCTTTTTCGGCCACCTGGGTTACGTCCATTTGGTATGGAGCCCATCCGCAGATCTGGTGCGCATAGTCGTTGTTCAGTTCGATGCAACCGCCGTCGAAGCCCGGCATTTGCAGCATGATGCGTTCGCCGGCGGCGGGTTTCGGCAGGTTGCCGATCTGGTAGCAAACGGCTCCCGAGTAGAACGGAAGTCCCTGCGTCGCGATATCGCCCACTTTCAATTTGGCCGGTAGTTTGGTCAGCGTCCGCTGAATGCCTTTCAATTCGACGCCGAAATCGCCGATCAGGTACAGCGCTTCGAGGTCGAGGTTGCGGCTGAAATTAGCGATTAGTTCGACCGTATTCCGGCCCTGCTGGAGGTAGTTTGTCGGGACGGCGAATTTACGGATGCTGTTGTCGATGAACCAGCCCGCGGATTGTTCCATCGAAAGCTTCCGGCCGTTGATTACGGCGGTAAAGCGGTCGGGCGTTTCCAGACACAGGAAGAGGGTGTCGGAAGGCATGACCGCTACGTCGAACGGGAACTGCATTTTCAGTACGCCGAGCGGTTTTTGGTAGTTGACTCCGTCCGTTTTTTCCGCATACCAGGGCTGTACCATCTCTCCGCCACGGGGACGCAAGTCGAAATGCTTGCGTACCGCTTGATCGATTTTCATGATTTCGGTCAGCGGTTGCGCCGGCTGTTCGTCGATCTGCCAAGTGGCTACGTCCAGTACGCAGATATTCGGTTCGTTCAGCGTGTAATCGTACGTGTCGGGCAGGGATATCCGCGATTTTTCGGTAATTACCGGCATCTGCCGGGCGAATGCCGGCGATGCGGCCGAGATCGTGTAAACTTTCTCCTCGTTGGGTTCGAACGAAGTGAGTATTTTTGATCCTTCGGCTCCGGAGCTTACGGTCGGCTGTTTCCATACGTCGCCCGTTTTGCAATCCCACAGCGTCACTTCGCCGGCGAACGGCAACGTTACGGTTACCGAATCGAACTTCCGGCCGCGGTCCATGCTCATCAGTACGACGTAGTAGCGGTCGCCGTCCTGACGCACCTGACCGAAGACGTTTTTCATGTCGTTACCCGACGCATCGGTCACCTGTACTACGGGGCGGATCAGGCTTTTCACGGTCTCTACGATCGGTTTTTGCGCATAATCGATCCGGATGCTCTGCGCGGCCAGTTGCGCCGGGGCTTCCGACGCTACGGCATTGACGAATTTAGGCGCTTCGCCGGCGAAAATCACTTTGCCGCCGGCCTCCTCGAATTTCTGGAGTGCTTTCAGGGTTGTTTCGCGCATCGTTTCCATGTTTCCTACCAATACGGTGCGGTAGGAGGCGTGTCCCACGTTGAAAACGGGATTGCCTTCGGCGTCCTTACCCACGCTGCTGAGGCGTCCCATCATCTCCTCGTCGCCGTAGTCGAAGTCGATGCGTTCGCCGGCGAGCCAGTGGAACAGGTCTGCGTATTTCTGCTCCATCGAGACGATTTCGGGGGCCGATGCGCCCAAGCCGTTGAACGATTTGACGCTCACTTGGCTCATTACGCTTTCGATCGGGTTGACGATCAGCAGATCGCATACCGGAGCGCCCTGGTTCAGCATCACGCCCAGCCGCGAGAAGTAGTCTTCGACGTACTTATATTCTTTCCACCAGGGGGATTGGTAGAAGATGCTGGCCGGGTAGTCCCGTTTGGCCTCGCCTTCCATCGTGTACCACGACAGGTGGTGACAGCGCACGTTGATGCCGAACAGCGCCTGCCAGTCGCCGACGGCCTTGTGGTTCGCAAAGTTGAACTGCCAGCCGGTGCAGCCGTACAGTTCCGACAGCAGCCATTTTTTGTCCAACTGACGGGCGGCGGAAGAGAGCTGTTTGACCACCCAGTAGGAGTTGTCGTGCTCGGTCAGCATGTCGACGCCCGGGTTGTGCTGGTATTCGTAGAAACGCATCAGCGAACCCTGCATGGTCACCTGGTTCGAGAAACTGTTTTCGTGCAGCACATGGCCGGTATAGATCATGTTGTGTTTCGTACACCAATCGTATTGCGGTTGGGCGAAGTTTTTCAAGAACAGCGTTTGTACCAGGTCGCAGTATTGCCATTTGGCGTCGTTGACCCGTTCGCCGTTTTCGCGCAGGAAAATTTTCGGCAGTTCGGCGGTCAGGTCTTCTCCGTATGCCTTTTTGTACTCTTTCGGCAGTTTCGGCGTCCACGGAATGTGGTGGATGCCGCTGGTCACTCCGTCGGTTTTGCTTTCGTGCGAGGTGAACAATCCGCCGCGGTGCGGTTCGTCGGTGAAGATCCCCTGGATGTTGCCGCCGAGCCGGGCGCCGCAGTGTTTTTCATACTGATCGTGCGTTAGGTAGATATAGCGGTCGGTGGCTTCTCGGTTCATCGGGTCGAGGTAAGTGGTCCCGTTGTAGCCGTCGGAGCATTTTTCTGTTTCGTGCTGGAATTTCAGGACGGTTTTCCCGGCGTATCGGGTCATGTCGGATTCGGGGGTCAGCCGTTCCAGTTCCGAGTAGTCGATCCCGTCGAGCTTGCATACGAATGCCGAGACGATCGAATCGTTGTCCCACTTGAATTCCTCGGCGGGCATCGTGTAGAGCGTCACGAAATTCATCCGGTAGGCCGGATTCTCGGTGACCATGCCGCCGGCGCTGCCCGAAGGCCAGCGGTCTTCGTCGTACAGAAACGCTTCCATGCCGATTTTTTCAGCTTCGTCGGCCACGGCGTTGGTCAGGTCGAACCACTCTTGCCCGAGGTATTCGGTCTTCAGTCCGACGCGGGAGTGCAGAAAGGCGCCTCCCATACCCATCTCTTTGAAAATATGAAGCTGGCGGATCAGTTCGTCTTTTTCGAGCCGTCCGTTCCACGACCAGAACGGTTTGCCCCGCCATTCGTGGCCGGGATCCCGGAAAGTCGTGTACAGCGAATCGTCGCTCAGGGTAGCCGTCTGTCGTTTCGTGTTGGACGTACAGGCAGCCGTTGCAAGTGCGACAGCGAGCAATACGGGTAAAATCGATTTTTTCATTTTCATTTGAGTTATTGAATTTTGGGGTGCGATTCCGAAGAAAACTTCCTTAATTTTTTACAAAATAAACTAAATTAATTGATTTTAGGAAGATAAAACCGTCTTATTTTTCCGCATTGCGGAATGTTTTTTACAACCGCAGAAATGGATTCCGGATTTTTATCGGTGTTTTTACAGGCGCGGGACGATCTGGCGGCCTCGCATTTTCGGGCGGTACGGATGGGGCGGGTGCGAAAAAGTTTCTTAATAATTTTAAAAAAAAAGGTTTTTTCCTGTTTTTTCGCATCGGGAAATGCCGGATATTTTAATTAACTTCGCACCCGAAATGAAATTCAGATTCCGGGCGCGTTTTCGAAATTTGCGGAGGGATGCTCGGGTCGTAGCAGACAGACGGTATGGAGGAATTTTTTCGCAATTTGTTTTTCGGGAACGATGCGTTCTGGGGAGGCGGGGTCGCTCATTCGGTGTTGATTCTCGCCGTGGTGATTTCGCTCGGCGTTGCGTTGGGCAAGATCAAGATTGCCGGGGTGCGGCTCGGCGTTACGTGGATTCTGTTCGTCGGGATCACGTTCAGCCATTTCGGGATGCAGCTCAACGAGCACCTGTTACACTTCCTGAAAGAATTCGGATTGATCCTGTTCGTCTATTCGATCGGGCTGCAGGTGGGGCCGAGTTTCTTTTCCTCGTTTAAGAAGGGAGGCGTCCAGTTGAACCTGATGGCTACCGGGATCGTGCTGCTGGGAGTCGTAATTACCTACGTGATTTATTTGATTACCGGTCTGCCGATTACGACGATGGTCGGGATTCTTTCCGGCGCCGTGACCAATACGCCCGGTCTGGGAGCCGCTCAGCAGGCATACAGCGACATGACCGGGATCGACTCCCCGGATATCGCGATGGGGTATGCTGTGGCTTATCCGCTCGGCGTGCTCGGGATCATCCTGTCGATGATCTTCATCCGCTGGATTTTCAGGATCCGTTTCGAAGAGGAAGACAAGGCTTATACGGTCAAACAGGGCGGTGCGCACGAAGCCGTGCGTATTTCGGTCGAAGTGAAGAATCCGTTTCTGGACGGAAAGACCGTTTTGCAGATCAAGCGACTAATAAACAGACAGTTCGTTATTTCCCGCGTACTGCATCCGGACGGACGTATCGACATCGCGGGTTCGCAGACTCCGCTGTCGGTCGGCGATAAGGCGCTGATCGTGACCACGACCGACGATATGGGATTGATTACCGATTTCGTCGGTGAGAGACTCGATATGGACAAAGACGAGTGGGAACGTCTCGACAACCAGTTGATTTCGCGGCGCATCATGATTACGAAATCGAAACTCAACGGGCAGTATATCGGCGCCCTGCGGCTGCGCAGCGGTTACGGCGTCAATGTGACGCGGGTAAACCGGGCCGGCGTCGATCTGATCCCGAACCATAATTTGCAGCTTCAGATGGGCGACCGGCTGACCGTCGTGGGCAGCGAGTCGGCGATCAATGCCGTTTCGAAAATACTCGGCAACTCGATGCGGCGGCTGAACGAACCGAATCTGATTCCGATTTTCGTCGGGATTTTCCTCGGGGTCGTGCTCGGCAGCGTGCCGATCATGTTTCCCGGCATTCCGCAGCCGGTCAAATTGGGGCTGGCGGGAGGTCCGCTGGTCGTTTCGATTCTGATCAGCCGTTTCGGGCCGCACTATAAGCTGGTGACCTATACGACGATGAGCGCCAACCTGATGCTGCGCGAGATCGGGATTGCGCTGTTTCTCGCCTGCGTCGGCCTGGGGGCCGGCGAAGGATTCGTCCACACGGTGCTGTACGAGGAGGGCTATCATTGGATCGGTTACGGCTTCATCATCACGGTACTGCCATTGCTGATCGTCGGGATCATTGCCCGGAAGGTGCTTAAGGTCAATTATTATACGCTGATGGGCGTGTCTGCCGGAGCGATGACCGATCCTCCTGCGTTGGCCTACTCGAACGGCGTGGCCGGCAACGATATGCCGTCGGTGGGGTATGCGACCGTTTACCCGCTGACTATGTTCCTGCGTATCCTGACGGCCCAGTTATTGATTCTGTGCGTGTCCTGACCGCCGGTTTTCGGCATGGTTTGAAGAAGAAAAATATCCGGAGCCGGAAAGTGTAACTACTTTTCGGCTTTTTGTGTCAGGTAATGTTCGATTTCTCCGAACGGAGCGTCTTTCAGGATTACGAACTTTTTCCGGTCGATCAGGTAAAGGGTCGGGATGGCGCGCAGGTCGTACAGTTCTTCGTTCTTGATCTGCTGCGAAGCGTCGTAGCCGTTCAGCCAATGCGTCGGAAGCGTCGGAAGGTATTCTTTCCATGCTTTCATGTCTTCATCCGGATACACCGACAGCACTTTCAGCCGTTTGTCCCCGATCATTTTACGAACCGTTTCCGAACCGTTGATCTGGTCGATCGTCTCTTGGCACGCATGGCAGCCGGGATTGTTGAAGAACAGGATCAGGTATTCGGCGTCGATGTCGTACAGCGTGCCGGTCTTTCCTGAAGCCAGCGTGTAGGCGAAATCCGTTGCAGGCATTTCCGGACGGTTCCGCTGAGCCAGGTCGAGGCGGTAACGCATGCGTGTCTTTCCCGCTTCGGACGTTTTCGGAGAGCCGATAGCAACCCGTAGAACGGTGATATAGAGCGTTTCGTTGCGCATCGGGGAGTTTGGATCATAGAGGTATTTCTCGAATAGGTCTAAAAAATGGGCGTACATTGCCGTATCCGCTTCCGCTTTCGACAGCGTGGTTTTGACCGATGCGGCGGCGGTTTCGGCGTTCATGTGTTCGATGATGTGGACGTAATCGGCAAAAGCCTGTTCCGTTATTTCCGGTTTGCCGATCAGCGAGGTATCCGTGAAATCGAAATTCCGCCAGTAATTTTTGCCGATGTATGCGGCCCGGTCGTCCGGGTTGTCCAGGATACTGGGAACTTCGATCATTTGGAAATTTTTGGATGCCGTAGTCTGTTTTTTTTCGTTTCCGGAGCCGCACGCTCCTACCAGGCAGCACAAGGCGAGTAAGCAGAAAATTTTTGCCATATCGTCGTTTTTTTAATTGTTCGTTTTCGCTTTTTTGCGTTCCCGCTTTTGTTGTCTCAGTAGGGCGCGCTGTTCTTTCCGTCCGGGCGTTTTTGTTTCGGCGGGAGTTATCGTCGGCGGTGTCGTTTCCGAAACGGCCGTGTCCGGTTTTTGTCGAACAGCCGTGCTGTCGGTTCCGTTTTCCGAGGAGTCGATTCCCGGTAGGATGCCCTGGCGTTGCAATTCGAGACTGTCCGCCTTCGACAGCGCTTCGCTGTCGGTATTTACGGTCAGCGAATCGGCGGCCGGCGTGATCTTCATCCCGCTGAGCGATGCGGCTTCGATCCCCTTGTGGAAGATGTCGGTGATCGTATGCCGCAGGTTGACGCGCGTCGTGTCGATCAGTCCGACGTACGACGGGATATTCTCGCTGCGGTAGCGCGCCCGCCCCAGCCGGAATTTGAATTTGTCGAGCGTGCCGAAAATATTGACGCCGAGGCGGAACGGGATCGGTGATTTGAGCACCGATATATGGTAGTTGAAACTCATGTCGAGTTTCTGCACGCCGCTGACGGCGGCTTTGTAGCGGTCCATCTCGATGATGAACGGGAACAGCTCGATCTGGTTGTCGCGCACCAGCATATTGACCGAAATGCGGTCGATCAAGTTGCGTTGCTTGTTCTTGAAGTGCATCATTTTGGCGATCTCGGTAAAGGTCTCGCCGTCGAGCAGCACCATGTTCTCTCCGTGGATGCTGCATGCGGCGTTCAGCGTCGACAGGTCGATGTTCATCATCGTGTCGACGGCCGCGGTCGCCGCGATCTGGCAGTCCACGACGCCTTCGAACGACCGCAGCATCGGCAGCATCGAGTCGACTTCCGGAATCAAGCTGATCAGCCGGTCGACTTTCATCCGGGTCAGTTCCAAGTCGAACCCGGTGATGATGTCGTCCCGGCTGCGGGTCGCGTACAGTGCCGTCAGGTTCATGCTGCCGGCGTCGGTTTCGGCTTTCAGGTCTTTGATCTGGAGGCAGCGGTCGCGGGCGATCAGTTCGGCTGCCAGCGAGTTCAGGCGCAGATTCGTATAAATACCGTAGTGCGTGCACAGGTCGATCTGCGCATCGACATTCGACGGGATCACGATCAGCGGACTCGCTGCGGTGGTGTCGTCCACGCCGCTTTGTTCGGCGATCACCTGTTGCAATTGTTCGCTGTTCTCGGCTTCGGCGACCGATCTCTGGTAGGTTTCCGAAGCGTTTTCGTATTGTGCGCCGACGGTCGCGGCATGGATCAGTTCGTTGAAGTTCAGCGTATCCGATTCGATGTTCATTTTGATCTTCAACTGTCCCCGTCCGAGTAGTACGCGGCGCAGGTTCGAGATTTCGCCGGTCAGTTCGAGCGACGACTGTCCGGATTGAATCTGTGTGTTTTTCAATTTGACGGCATCGGTCGTAAAGGCAATATCGACGTTTTGCAGCGTGTTGGTCAGCGGAAAGTAGGGGGTCAGCAGCCGTCCCGAAGCGGCTTTTACCGATCCGCTGGCATCCCATCGGCGCAACATCTCCGCCGCGCTTTTGTCGAGCGACAGATCGAGGTCGGAGCCCGAAAAGTCGTCTTTGCGCGAACGGCTTCGCGTCTGCGTTCGGGAACGGTGGTACGCGAACAGCGAATCGCGCGCGACGGACGGATAGGCTTGTTGCAGCGAATCGAGCAGTTGCCGCCGCCGGGCCGAGTCCATTCGGTTCGGAACCAGCGTCGCTCGGAAATCGACATGCCCGTTTTGCAGATCGTAGCGGTTGACGGCGCTTTTCGCCTGCATCGCCCGTGCGTCGAATCCCAATTGAAGCAGCGGCACCGCCGGATTTTTTTCAGAAGGAACAATGCTGAAATTGCTTTGCATACCGTCCAGACGAATCCAGGTGGAGTCGAATGCCGCCATCGCGAGCATACGCGCCTCGACGCGGCCGTTCAGCGGATGTACGACGGTCGTGTCGCCGCTCAGCGTCGATGCTGCGCTGTGGGCCGACGCCGATACGGCCGATCCGAGCAGCACCCACTGCCGTTTCATGCGGAGGTTTAACGTGTCGGCTTTGACGGTCGTGTGCAGCATCTCGGCGTCTTTCCCGATCAGCGAGTCTTGCCGGTTGCGGTCCGATCCGAAATGGATCATCCCGCCGCCGACCATCATGAAAATCGTATCGCGGGGGATATCGACCAGCAGGCTGTCGAGCGTAATGGTGCCCTCTACCCGTGTTTTGCCGATCTTCCCGATCTGAAGCTGACTGATCCGGAACGAAGCGTCGGTATTCAGTCCGAGCCGTCCGCGTACGGCGATGTCCTGTTTCGACGGGAACAGGATCGACAGCGTGTCCAGGTAGACGGCTCCGGTCAGTTTCATCCGTACGGACGGATCGCGCATCGCGTTCCACACCGATCCGCTGCCGTGCAGCCGGATACCCGATCCGGCGATGTCCAGTTTGCGGAATACCGCGCCGGTCGAGTCCGGCCGTTGCGGATCGTAACGCAGCGAAGCGTCGATCCCGAACCGGTCGATCCGCGCCTTCGCGTTTTTGTAGGAGAGGTATCCGTCGTTGGTCGTGACGTCGAGGTCGATCCGTGGCAGGCGTCCGTCGCTGAACCGGTAGCTGCCGTCGATCCGGGTATGCAGGTCGAAGGCGAGGTTGGTGTCGAATGCCCGGAGCGTCGGCATCAGTTGCGGCGGAACGAGGGTGATCGCCCGTTCGAGCGCCAGCGGCCGGATCGTGCACTGCAGTTCGGAAACGATGCTGTCCCGGGCGATCGACATGCGGCCGTCGAATCCTATCGGGATGTCTCCCAGTTGCAGGTTCAGTTTATCGAGCGCGATCGTTTCGGGATGTTTCGGATTGAACGTGAAACCGCCTTTCAGGGCGACCGGCAGGCTGCCGCAGGCGTCCAGCGTATCGAGCCGGACGCTGTTCACGGAGCTCAGGTCGATTTTGTAGTCGTGGCGGAACGTGTTTTTAAGCCGCAGGTGCTCCAGGTCGACCGTAGCGTACAGCTTGTCGGGCTTGCTGTCGTACACGATTCGTCCGCTGTTGCGAATGTCCAGGCCGGCGATGTTCAGGTATAGGTCGCCGCCCTGCTCCGTGGAGTCGCCGGCCGTTGTGTCCGCCGCGAAGATTTCCCAGTTGGCTTTGCCCCACGGGGAAACGTAGGCATAGACTCTCGGCCGCGTCAGGGCGATCCGGCGGATCGAAATGCGCGAGGCCAGCAGTTGCGGCAGGTTCAGCGAAACCGAAAATTCGTCGAATTTCAGCAGCGTGTCGGCCGCCGCCGGAATCCGGGTTCTCAGCGAGTCGGGCAATCCGGCGAAAGCGTGCGAAATGATCTCGCCGCCGGAAAGTTTGACGCTGACGTTCGGGAAGTTCTCGAATACGGACAGCGTGACGGTGTCGAACCGTACCTGCGCGTCCAGATAGCGACTGCTGTATTCGTTCACCAGCGGCGTTAACCGCGACGGGGTCAGGATCAGCGCTACGGCTCCGAGCAACAGCGCGATGAGCAGCAACAGCGAACCGGTCAGTACGGCGAACAGTTTGATCAATCGGCGCGGTACGTTTTTTTTCGCTTTGCGGCCCGTTTCCGGGCCTTTTTCGAGGGCTTTACGCTGCGGTTCCATCGGTTTCTTTTCCATGTTTGCGTTGCACGTTGCAAATATAACAATTTCCGGCGGGATAGCGCTTGCCGGCAACAAGATGAAAGCGCCCCGTCTCTTACGAAACGGAGCGCTTTCGGGTTTAATTATGCCGTGAAAAAGCTAAAACGCTTTTTTGTACACTTCGAGGATCTCTTCGACTACGGCCTTGCGCGGGTTGCCCGGCGTGCAAACGTCGTTGAAAGCGGCCTGAGCCAGCGTCGGAAGACCGCTTTCGGGTACGCCCAGTTCGCTGAGGTGCTGCGGGATGCGTACTTTGACGGCCAGCGCTTTCACTGCGTCTACGGCAGCTTGTGCGGCCTGGTCGTCATCCATGGCGGAGGTGTCGACGCCCATCGCTTCGGCGATCGTGCGGTATTTGGCTTTGGCGGCTTCCTTGTTGTACTCCATCACGAACGGCAGCAGCAACGCGTTGGCCACGCCGTGCGGAATGTCGTAGTAAGCTCCCAGCGGGTGCGCCATGCCGTGCACCAGGCCGAGGCCGACGTTCGAGAAGGCCATGCCGGCGATGTACTGCGCGGTAGCCATGCCGTCGCGGGCTTCGATGTCGGACGGATTCTCGACGGCTTTGGGCAGCCATTTGGCGATCATTTCGATCGCTTTGATCTCGAACATGTCGCTCATTTCCCAGGCGCCGAGCGTGATCAGTCCCTCGATCGCATGGGTCAGCGCGTCCATACCGGTCGCGGCGGTCAGTCCGCGCGGCATCGACAGCATCAGTTCGGGGTCGATGATCGCCAGCGTCGGGATGTCGTTCGGGTCTACGCAGACCATTTTCTTCACGTTTTCTTCGTCGGTGATGACGTAGTTGATCGTCACTTCGGCGGCGGTGCCTGCGGTGGTGGGCAGCGCGATTACCGGAACCGATTTCTTTTTCGTATTGGCGACGCCTTCCAGCGAAGTCACGTCCGCGAATTCCGGGTTGTTGATGATGATTCCGACCGCTTTCGAAGTGTCCATCGACGAACCGCCCCCGATAGCTACGATAAAGTCGGCGCCGGCGGCTTTGAATGCCGCGATCCCGTTTTTCACGTTCTTTACGGTCGGGTTCGGTTTCACTTCGTCGAACATTTCGAACGGAATGCCGGCGGCTTTCAGTACGTCGGTCACCTGTGCGGCCACGCCGAATTTCACCAGGTCTTTGTCGGTTACGACCAACGCTTTTTTGTAGCCGCGTTTTGCGACCTCTTCTGCGATTACTTTTCTCGAGCCTGCTCCGAAATAGGAGGTCTCGTTGAGAATCATTCTATAAGCCATAGCGATTTATATTAAAAAAAATTAAAAACAATCGTCGAAATTGGCCGGATCGTCCGGGGTCGCCCGTTCGCGGCGGTAGTCTGTAATCGGCAAACCGTTCGGAATGAAAGGGTTCGGCATAAGGCTGTCCGGCCTCTTTTTGCGCCGCAAAGGTACGATAAAAAAGCCAATTAATGAAATGTTTTTTCGCTCGGGGCGATTCTCAGGCGGCAGGCAGGGCTTTTGCCGCATCGGCTTTTGCCCGCATCCGGGCGGCGCGGCTGAAGCTGTCGGGGTGCGTCGAAAATAATTGCAGGATCGCGTCGGCCTGTCCGTCTTTCCGCTGCGAGGTGCGGTGGATTTTTTCGAGGGCGCTGGCCATCGCATACGGGTCGTAGCCGTTGCGCTGCAAAAAACCGAAACTGAAATCGTCGGCCGCGTACTCTTGTCCCTGCGAGAATTGCGATCCGGCCAGCTTCTCGGCCAGCGATCCCCACTGCGAACCGCTCAGCGAACCGATCACGCCGCCCGTAGCGCCCAGCGCATTCCGGGCCGCCGAAGTCAGGTAGGCCTTGCGCATCGCGCTCAGCGTGTCGCTGTTGCGGATATGTCCCATTTCGTGGCCGACGATCGCCATCAGTTCGTCGTCGTTCATCAGATCCATCAGTCCGGAAAAAATGCGGATACTGCCGTCGGCCGTTGCGAAGGCGTTGATCTGCGCGGTTTTGTAGACGCGGAAATTCAGCGGAACGCCGTTGACGGCTACGTAGCGCGACGTCAGCCGATCGAGGCGTTCGGCGTAGGGATCGTCTACCGGCAGCAACGCATTTTGCGCGTCGGCGTAGTCGATGTATTTGCGGGCCATCTGCATCACGTGCTCGTCTTTCAGCGTGGCGGCCTGCAACACGTCGACCGTCGCCTGCAACGCGGAGTTCGGCAGCCGGATCCGCGAGCGGGTCACGACGATGATGTAGATGATCAGAACGATGATCGCGACTTTCAGCAGCATACGTTTTCCGTCGAATTTAGAAATCCGGTATAAAATTAGGATAAATTGGCGTATTTTCGCAAAAAAAATGCAACCGATCTATGAAAACCACTCCTTTTACCCGCTATCATGTTGAGAATGGCGCCCGGATGGCCGAATTCGCCGGCTACCGCATGCCGATCGAATTCACCGGAATCAACGACGAACATGCGGCCGTGCGTGAACGGGCCGGCGTTTTCGATGTGAGCCATATGGGGGAGATCTGGGTCAAAGGGCCCCGTGCCGCGGAATTCCTGCAATACGTTACGACGAACGACATCCGCGCGCTGCGTGACGGGAAGGTACAGTATTCCTGTCTGCCGAACGGTCGCGGGGGAATCGTGGACGACATTCTGATTTACCGGATCGACGCCGGGACATTTCTGTTGGTGGTCAACGCGTCGAACGTCGGCAAAGACTGGTCGCACCTGGTCGCACAGGGCGAAAAATTCGAAATGCGGCCCGGGAGGGAGCTTTACGACGCTTCGGACGAGATCGCGCAGCTTGCCGTGCAGGGGCCGCTGGCGATGCGGATCGTGCAGCGGTTGTGTCCGGAACGGGTCGAGAATCTCGAATATTATACGTTCGTAAAGACCGAGGTGGCCGGCATCGGGAATGCGATTCTTTCCGCGACGGGCTATACCGGCGCCGGAGGGTGTGAAATTTATGTGGCGGCGAAGGACGCTCCCCGGTTGTGGGATGCTTTGTGGCGTGCGGGCGCGGAGTACGGTTTGCAGAATATCGGTCTCGGTGCCCGCGATACGCTGCGCCTGGAGATGGGTTTCTGCCTTTACGGGAACGACATCGACGATACGACTTCGCCGGTCGAGGCCGGTCTCGGCTGGATTACGAAGCCGGTCGACGGCAACGACTTCATCGACCGGCCGCTGTTCGAAGTCCAGAAAAAGGAGGGGACGGAACGGCGTCTGGTCGGTTTCGAACTGACCGAACGGGGGATTCCCCGGCACGGTTACGCGCTTGCGGCTCCGGACGGGCGGACGATCGGGGCGGTGACTTCCGGAACGATGTCGCCGACGCTGAAAAAAGGGATCGGCATGGGGTACGTGCAGAGCGCTTTTGCCGCTCCGGGTACGGATATCGACGTGGTGATCCGCAATAAGCCCGTTCGGGCCCGGGTCGTGAAGATGCCTTTCTTGAAACGACGGGAAGCGGAGTAGTGCGGATATCAGACGAAAGGAGGCGGTTTGCGAACCGCCTCCTTTCGTTTTTGTTATGAAATCGTCTTTCTCTCGGCCGTCGCCGGTTATTTTGCATCCGCTTCGCCGAGCAGCGTTTCGATTCGCGGCGCCAGGTCGCGGAAGTCGGGAATGGCGGCCAGTTCGTCGAGAGAGACCCAGCGGAAAGCGTCGGATTCGTTCCGGTCGATCATCACCCGGTCGTCGTCGCCGTCGAACAGGAAGACGAACCGCATGTCGTGGTGCGTGTGTTCCGCTTCGTTTTTCGCAGCGCAAGCGGGGATGTAGTGCGAGTCCATGTCCAGCGGCAGCGCCGTTTCGCCCGGAAACGTCAGCGGCGTCAGTTGTTCGCTGCGGATGCCCGTCTCTTCGGCAATCTCGCGGTAGGCGGCGTCCAGCACCGAGTCGTCCGCCGCTTCGACGTGTCCGCCGGGTTGCAACCATTTGCCGAGTTGGCGGTGTTTGAGCAGCAGTACCCGGTGGCTCGCCCGACTGACGATCACGCCGCCGGCGGTGATATGGCCGGCTAAGTTTTTGCGGTCGTACAGCGATTCCCCGTCGAACCGGGCGACGAATTCCGTGAACGGCCCGGTTTCGGCTTTTTCTTCGGGAAAATGCCTGAAATAGCGTTTTTGTAAACGCCGGATGTCTTTGCGCAGATCCATTCGGGGAAGGGTTATTTTGTCCAGTTTATTTTGGCCGTCTTGACGTCGCGGGAGTTCGGACCGATGCAGACGTTGAACTCTCCGGGTTCCCAGACGTGCTCCAGTTCGCTGTTGTAGAATTTCAAGTCGGCAGTTGTGATGCGGAACGTTACGCCCTGCGTTTCGCCGGGTTTCAGCGTGATCCGGCGGAAGTTTTTCAGTTCCCTGACCGGTCGCGAGATGCTGGCCACCGGATCGCCGATGTAGAGCTGGACGATTTCGTCGCCCGTGCGGGTGCCGGTGTTGGTTACTTTGACCGTGGCGTTTATCGTCCCGCTGCCGCCCGAAGCGACCGCCCGGTCGAGCTGGATGTCGCTGTAATCGAACGTCGTGTAGCTCAGCCCGTATCCGAACGGATAGACCGGATCGTTCGTAATGTCGAGGTATTTGGTCGTCGCCCAGAAGTCGGCGCGGTACGGCCGTCCGGTATTCAGCGAGTTGTAGTACAGCGGGAGTTGGCCTACGCTCTGCGGGAAGGTCGCGGTCAGTTTGCCTGACGGTACGCGGTCGCCGAACAGTACGTCGGCCAGCGCGTAGCCGGCCATCGTTCCGCCGTGCCAGGCTTCGAGAATCGCGTCGAACCGTTCGTTCTCCCACGACAGGGTCAGCGGGCGTCCGCTCATGATCGCCACGACGACCGGTTTACCTGTATCGTGCAGCGCTTTGAGCAACGCTTTCTGGCATTCCGGAAGTCCGATGTCCGAGCGCGAGCGCGCTTCGCCCGACCAGCCGCTCGGTTCGCCGACCGTGGCGACGATCACGTCGGCGTCTTTGGCCGTTTCGAGCGCCTGTTCGATCAACGTTTCGGTCGGCGTCGTGTTTTTCCCGGTCTGAGCCAGCAGCATCGGTTCCTCGGTCAGGTTCGATCCCTGTGCATAGACCACTTCGGCCCGGTCGCCGACGACCTCTTTGACGGCTTCGAAAATGCTGCGTGCCGGGGCTTCTTCGCGCAGCATGACCCAGGTGCCGAACAGTTCGCCGCGCGTGTTGCCCATCGGGCCGATCACGGCGATCTTGCCGGTTTTTTGCAGCGGCAGGATTTGCCGGTCGTTTTTCAGCAGCACGATCGACTCTCCGGCCAGTTCGCGCGCCGTTTGCAAATATTCGGGCGACAGGGCCTTTTTCTGGCGTTCGGGATCGGTGTACTGGTACGGGTTGTCGAACAGTCCCAGTTTGTATTTGGCTTCGAGGATGCGGCGGCACGCCTGGTCGATCTCCTGCCGGGTTACCTTCCCTTCGTCAAGCGATTTTTTCAGCGTCCAGATAAAAGCGTTCGCGCCCATGTCCATGTCGAGCCCGGCTTTCAGCGCCAGCGCCGCGACCTGCTGTAGGTCTCCCATGCCGTGGGCGGTCATTTCGCCGACCGATCCGGCGTCCGAAACCACGAACCCGTCGAATTTCCATTGGTCGCGCAATACGTCGGTCAGCAGCCAGCGGTTGCCGGTCGCCGGAATTCCGTCTACGACGTTGAACGACGACATGAAGCTGCCTGCGCCGGCTTCGGCTGCCGCCTTGTACGGCGGCAGGTAATAATTGTACATTGCTACGCGGCTCATGTCCACCGTGTTATAATCCCGTCCGGCTTCCGATGCGCCGTACAGCGCGTAGTGCTTGACGCAGGCCATCACGGTGTTCGGCGCCGACAGGTCGTCGCCCTGGTATCCTTTTACCATCGCCTTGGCTATTTCCGACCCCCACCACGGATCTTCGCCGGAACCTTCGGCGATTCGGCCCCAACGGGCGTCGCGGGCGATATCGACCATCGGCGAGTAGAACCAGTTGATGCCGAAAGCCGAAGCCTCTTCGGCAGCGATCCGAGCGCTTTTTCGGATCAGTTCCGGATTCCAACTGCACGAGATGGCCAGCGGGATCGGAAATACGGTTTTATAGCCGTGGATCACGTCGAGACCGATCAGCAGCGGAATGCCGAGCCGCGACTCCTTGACGGCGATCTCCTGCGCTTTTTGCGTCGCGGCGGGGTCCATGCCGCCGGTTGCGCTGAGATATCCTTTGCGGATCGCTTCGTCCTGGCCTACGGCGGCGCCTACGACGCCCGGAACGCCCCCGGAAGCGAGGTTCAACTGCCCCAGTTTTTCGTCGAGGGTCATTTTGCTCATCAGGTCGTCGATGAATGCGTCCATTTTCGGGTCGCGTTGTCCGTATGCCAGCGAAGCGCACAGCAAGGTAAGCGACAGTAACAATTTTTTCATGGTCGGGTTATGCGTGTTGGTTTAGGTTTGTCATGATCGGCGAACGACGACAACCTGCAGCAGGAATGTCGTCGTTCGCAGTATGTGGTCGAAACGCCGAACTATTGATTCAGCGTCCGTTCGATATAACTTTTGTAATCTTTCACCACCGGGCAGTAGTTGCTGCCGAACAGCGGCGACGAGATCAGGAAATCGGCCGTCGAACGGTTGATCGCCGTGGGCACGTTGTACAGCGTCGCCAGACGCAGCAGCGCTTTTACGTCCACGTCGTGGGGCTGGGCCTGCATCGGATCCCAGAAGAAGATCACCGCTTCGACCTTGCCTTCGGCAATCATCGCGCCCAACTGCTGGTCGCCGCCCAGCGGACCCGATTTCAGCAATACGATATCGACCGCTTCCTCATCGAACTCTTTGCCGCGCCGGTCGCGCAACGTCCGTTCGACCATTTTCCCGGTCGTTCCGGTGCAGATCAGATGATGTTTCAGCAAAACCTCCCAGTTCCAGTCCACCCATTCGGCCAGGTCGCGCTTCATGTTGTCATGAGCGACCAGGGCCACGCTCTTTCTGTTTTCCATAACCATTATAATAATACATTACGGCGCAAAGGTACTAAAAGTTCGGCCGAAACGGAACGTTCCCGGTCTAAAATTCCGGAAGATTACCTGAAATATTTGCTGCGGCATACGAAATGCGGATTGTGCAGCGAGATCTTGTTGTATTGCAATCCCGCGCCCCCGTCGAACGGTTCGACGACCCCGCCCGCTTCGCTGAGAATGATCTCTCCGGCGGCCGTATCCCATTCGTAGGTGTTCGACGTGCGGACGTAAATTTCGACGGTACCTTCGGCCAGCAGGCAGAATTTGAACGAACTGCCCTGCTCGACGATCTCGGCCGCCGGATGAACCGCTTTGATCCGGGCGATGTGTTCGAACGTTTCGTCGGTATTGTGCGAACGGCTTACGGCGATGCGGATCGGTTCGTTGGCTTTGTCGCACAGCGGCAGCCGGGTCGTATCGCTCCAGATTTGCGGCAGGTCGAACAACGCTTCGTGGTCGGGCTCTACGTCGGTTTTCAGGTAGCATCCGGCTCCTTTCAGCGCGAAGTAAATTTTATGGATATACGGAACGTAGATCACCCCGATGTACGGTTCGTTGTTGTGCATCAGCGCGATGTTGACGGTGAATTCTCCGTTGCCTTTCAGAAATTCCTTGGTGCCGTCCAGCGGGTCGACCATCCAAAACAGATCCCAGTTGCGCCGCTCTTCGTACAGCAGGTCGCGCCCCTCTTCGCTCAATAGCGGGACGCGGGTCTGGCTCAGGTATTTCTTGATCAGTTCGTGCGCATCCCGGTCGGCTATCGTGATCGGGGTGTGGTCGCTTTTGATATCCACGGCGAAATCGGCGTCCCCGGTATAGATGTCGATGATGCGCGCCCCGGCGCGGATCGCGGCATTATAGGCATTTACCAGCAGGAAGTCGGTTTGTTCTTTGTTCAGCATGGCTGTTCGGTTTTATGGCGTTCGGTTTCAGATTAGGTTCGCATATTATTTGGAGGATTCGAAGATCGGAATTTCTCCGTCGGCGACGGTTACGGTGGTTACCAGCGGCCCTTTGAAGCGTTCCCCTTTGCGGCTGATCCACACTCCGCGCGGGAATCGTACCGTCCGGCTGTCGGACTCGCCGAGCAGCGGGGCCACGAGGTATTTCGACCCGATCATGAACTGGTCGTTGCAGTCGGTGAATCCGTTACGCGGAAATTCGTATTCCATGTGGCGTACGATGGGTTCGGCCGTGCGGGCGCTCTCCTGAATCAACTGTCGGTAATATTCGCCGATTCTCTCGCGGGCGGTAAACGCCGCCTTGCACTGCGCGGCGACCGCCGGATCGGTGATCCGCCACGGGGCGATGTCGAGCGCGGCGACCGGCAATACCGACGAGAGCTGCACGTAACGCAGCAGCACTTTCGGGTCCCGTGCGACGGAGTCCGACGTCAGGGCCGGATCGGCGCTCACCGTGCTGTACGGGTATCCCAGCAGGTTGGCCGTAAGGATATTGGATACCATCTCCTGTAAGAGCCCCCATTCCAGCGGACGTTTCGTTTGTAAATCGTGGATATAGGGCGCGAAGCCGTCGCCCCGGCTGATCGTATATTGGCTGGAGTGGAAATCGTTGCCCAGTTCGCTCCATTTTTTCAGAAATTCGGCGGCCCCGGCATTTGCGAAGCGCGCGTAAGGCAGCGCTCCGTCGCAGTCGAACAGGAAGCCGTCGACCCCGAGGCTGTCGTGCAGCACGCCCAATTGCCGGCGAAGCATTTCGTACACGGTCTCCCGCGTGATGTCGTAAAAAGCGCTGTATCCGCCGATCCATTCGGCCATTGCCGTGCGTCCGTCGGACAGTTTGACGAATGCTCCGCTGTTGCGGAAAGCGCGGTAAATAGGCCCGTCTCCGCTGACGAATGGCGTGACGGTCAGCATGAGCCGGAATCCTTTGTCGTGCAATTCGCGGATGAGGGCTGCAAAATCGCCGTACATTTCGAGGTTCGGCGTGAAACTGCCGATCGTCGATTGCCACCCGCCGGGAACGACCAGCGTTCCGGCCGGATAGCCTGCGGCGAGAATGTTCTGTGCATACTGCCGGATGTCGTCGGCCGTAGCCGAGAACGGAATTTCCGCGCTCATGTCGTACACCGGGGCCGTGAAGAACTCCGCCGCCGGAGTCGGCGCGTTTTCTGCCGGAGGAAAATTCTTATGGCAGCAGACCAGGTAGGCTTCCCGCAGGGTTTTACCCCCGGTGACGGCTTCGACCTCTTCGATCGGCGATTCGATCCGGAATTCGGTTCCGGTATATTCGATCTTAAAGGGCGATTTGCTCCAGATGTAGCGTCCCCGGCTCGAAATCAGCAGCGGAGCGACGTTGCTTTTCACCCAGGTGGAAAGGTCCGTTTGCGGAAAAGGCTCGCTGAGCGGCATCGCCTGTTCGCCCCCGACGAATACACCCCACCACTGTTCTCCCTTCAATACGTCGATTTTCGTACTGTACTGCGCGGCCAGCGATTCGCAAAGCAACGCGGCCGCCAGTACCAGTCCTGCTATTTTTTTGTACATATCCGTTTTGTTAATATTTCACTTTTTTCAGCAGGGAATTGAACCACATCAGTTTGTCCCCGAACAAATCCCGGGCCGTTGCGGCATACTCCTCGAACAGTTCCCCGACCAGTCGCTTGTACCGGGGCATGTCGCCGACGTCCACCTGCAGCGAATAGGTGAAATGCTCCTCGGCGGTCGCCGGCAATACGCGGGTAAAAGTGATTTTATCGAATCCCTGTGCCGCGAGCAGCGGGAGGTAGTGTTTGCGCAAAGATTCCAGCCAGCGGTCGTGGATCGCCGGATCGACCATGAAAGAGGTGTTGACGATATACATAAGTCCGGTAATCTGTCTTTAAAATTTTGTCTAAGGTACGTTTTTATTCCGATTTACTCAAATTTTTCAGGGGCTTTCTCCGCGGAGCCGTCCGGACAGCCGCAAAAGGAACGTTCCGTAACTTATTCCGGTAGTGGAGAATGTCCGTTCATTTGCGTTAACGAAATAAAATGCGGTTTTTGTATCCCGAAAAGACTTTTTTATCCCTTCAAAAACAATGATTCCGTGTTTTTTACCAATAGATGCGCGCCGGAAACGGAACGTTCCGCGCTTTCCGTCCGGCGAAATTCCGCCCGTCGTCGGTGAAAAAGCGCGGGGATTTTGTTTTATTCGAAAAACATCGCTATCTTTGCTCTCCGATTTATGCAAATCTAATTTGTGACTAAATGTACGCAATCGTAGAAATCGCAGGTCAACAGTTTAAAGTTGAGAAAGGTCGGAAGCTCTATGTTCACCGTCTTCAGGGGGATGAAGGTTCCTCGATGAGCTTCGACAAAGTCCTGCTAACAGACAATGACGGTCAGGTTAACGTCGGCACACCTGTAGTAGAAGGGGCCGCAGTGAATGCAACGATTCTCAAGCACCTGAAAGACGACAAAGTGATCGTCTTCAAGAAGCGGAGAAGGAAGGGCTATCGGGTAAAGAACGGTCACCGTCAATACCTGACCCAGATTCAGATCGATGAAATTAAAGCTTAACGTTTAAAACCTCAGAACAGAGATGGCACACAAGAAAGGAGTCGGTAGCTCCAAGAACGGTCGGGAATCCGAAAGCAAACGCTTGGGCGTAAAACTTTTCGGAGGACAGGTTGCCAAAGCGGGCAATATTCTGGTTCGCCAGCGCGGCACCGTACACAATCCGGGTGAAAACGTAGGCATTGGCAAAGACCATACGCTTTATGCCCTCGTTGACGGAGTGGTTTCTTTCCGCAAGAAAGAAAAAGACAGATCTTACGTTTCGGTGACTCCGCTGTCGTAGGGAATCCGAGATCGGATATAGGAATTGCCCGGAAGCAGACGCTTCCGGGCAATTCTTTATACGGGAAATCTCATGAAAGAAGCGATAAATTCTTTGTTTGTAAGTTTAAGAGATGATACAGAAAAATGATTTAAAATGACGATTATGTGCTTTGTGCCGTATAATTATTTCATTTTATGCTGTTTTGTATTTGGAATAACGCAAAAAAAAAGTGTATATTGCTCAAATATATGGAGTGTTTTAATGTGAAATTTATTTTATTTAAATCTATATAGTATGAAGAAAGTTGTATTATGTTGGTATATTTTGCATCCTTTCAGAAATCAAAAAAAATCACGTTGAGCGATCCCCTTTGCATGTAAATTTGGAAATATGCGAGTTACTCTCGGAGTGAAATTATATTAGGATTTGCTGATGTTTCTTTAGGTTATAGACTTGAATGGGGTATTGTCTAGTCATATTTGACAATACGCAAAAGAAATAAAGCTAAGGTTTATATTTATAGTTTGATAAATAAATA